>LWDU01033263.1_pt1 | contig 96161 bp, 82 predicted proteins | sample 727161 | NCBI WGS metagenome assembly LWDU01 (sample SAMN04566230, study PRJNA314399) | hydrothermal vent metagenome | isolation source: deep sea hydrothermal plume seawater | place: Mexico: Gulf of California, Guaymas Basin | collected 2004-07-11 | reverse complement strand
ATGGTCGAGGCTCGAGGCCGAGAAGAGAGTACCGACTGGCATCATCCCATCGAGATTGTTGAGCCCCTGCGAAGCTTGGAACAAGACCTCAGCGAGACCATAGAACAAGGCAAGACAAAGCAGTGGGCTGGTGATCCGGACCTCCTAGGGGTAATTTTGGGGGATGATCCCCTGGCAATTATCCGTCGGCTGAAAGAAAGTCTTGGCTCTGGTGCAACGCCTGAAATACTGGCGCAGACTGTAGCCTATGCTGCAGCAATGCGGCTGGCACGTTTCGCGACTTCAAATGAAGTAACAGACTGGTTTAACCCTCAGCATACCTTCATCTTCACTAACGGTACTTATCAGGCGGTGCGCAGAAGTGCAACTGCCGATGTGGTGCGAGCCATTTTCCAGGGTGCTATCGCTATTTACAATGATCGCTACCTGAATGTTCCCGCCGCTCGCCTGCCTAGTGAACGACAACCCCCGGCAAACTTGCCCGAGGACGGCGGTGAGTTACAAAAGTTGTTACTTGATGCCCTTGATCAGCGAGGCAGCATTGAGCTATCTGCTGATATTGTGTCGCGCTATCTGCAACTGGAACTGCCCTTTGAAAACCTGGTGAATACACTGGTTTTTGCAACAGTTAGAGAAGATCTTGATTTTCATTCACTGCAGGTGCTCGATGCAGGGGTTCGCCAGTGTGCTGCCTGGGGCCCGGGTGAACAGCGTCAAAATATTATGGTTGGTGTAATTCGAAATCTGGCGGCGCATTGCCCAACGCGTCGGGCAGGTCAGCAAACCTCGCAGATTGCACAACGACTGCATCGAGGAGACAAAGTATTTGAGGAGGATTAGGTAAAGTGGCGTTACATCCTGTTTGACAGACTGCGCCTTCTCGCCAAGATAACCGATCACCTGTAGCCTATCGCCTGCTAGTTTCGGCCCGGGTTAAAGTGGCGGTTGCTCGCCGGGTAGCAACATCTACACGTTCTTTGCCGCTACCGTGATAAGTTCATGTGACCTTTATGGATTGCCTGCCGGAACCGGGGGGCTGGGGTTTTTCCGGCCCTGGCTCAGGCGCGTCAAAACGCTGCCAGCTGCCACTGCTCATAACCCTATCCAGGATATCAATGGCATCCCAGATATCGGTATAACGTATATACAAGGGAGCAATGCCGAAGCGTACCGTATCAGGAGCGCGGAAATCACCGATCACACCTTCGGTGATGAGGGCCTGCATAATTGCATAACTGTGCTTGTGGACAAACGACACCTGGCTACCTCGCTGCTCTGCTTGCTCAGGACTGATTAAATCGAATCCGTATGCCGAGCAACGCTGCCCAACCAGGTCAATCAGTAACTGCCCCATTCGCATTGATTTCTCGCGCAGGGCCCTGGTATTGACCTGGTTAAAAATCTCCAGCCCCTTTTCAACCAGAGCCAGGCTGACGATAGGCTGGGTACCACTGAGCATCTGAGAGATGCCTGTGGCGGGACGATAGTCTCGCTCAAATGCGAAAGGATCAGCATGCCCCCACCAGCCTGTTAAGGGTTGCTGGACCTGGTTGTGTAGACGCGTTGCCATGAACAGATAGGCGGGGCTGCCCGGCCCGCCATTAAGGTATTTGTAGGTGCAGCCAATGGCAAAATCAACACCACTTGTATTCAGGTTGACTTCCATAGCACCCGCGGAATGGCACAGGTCCCAGATAGAAATTGCGCCTGCATCATGGGTTTTCTCCGTGATACTGTGCATGTCCAGCAATCTTCCAGTTTTATAGTGCACCTGGGTCAAACAGACAGCAGCCAAGTCATCGTTGATTGCATCAACAATTTCACCTGCCTCAGCATAGCGGATGGAGTAATCTGTTTTTAGCTGCGCAATCAGGCCCTGGGCGATATAGTTATTGGTTGGGAAGTTACTGCTTTCCAGCAGGATGACTTTTCTGTCTGGTCTCAGTTTCAGAGCTGCCGCCAGTACTTTATACAGATTGATGCTGGTTGAGTCAGTGACAACAACTTCACCCGCTGCCGCGCCAATGAGTGGGGCAATTCTATCGCCAAGGCTGTATGGCAGATCAAACCAGCCCGCGTTGTTCCAGCTTTTTATCAGGCCCAGACCCCAATCTCGTTCTACCGTCTGGTACACCTGTGAAAGGGCCTGGGAAGGCATTGCACCAAGGGAATTCCCATCCAGGTAGATCACCCCATCGGGTAGGGAAAACCCACTGCGCAATTCTGCCAGAGGGTCGTCCTGGTCCCATTGTCTGCACTCTTGCCTGGTTATCACCGTCATATGAGGCCAATCTTTGATAGTATGAATCAGCCAGTTTATATTATATTACGCCGTTTGCGTTTATCTGCGGTATAAACTGGCTCATTCAGCCTTGGATTCGCGTCAGGATTACCTTTAAACATGAACAAGCCATTTCAGCCAGCAGATTTTTCCCTTCCAGAGAATATCGAGCGATCTGAACTGGTTCTCAGCTGTGCTCAATTCAATGAAAACCTGCAGTTTTTTACTGATAAGCTTGGCTTTAAGCTGGATTCTATCTCTCCTGCCGATAACCCCCGGGTAGCCCAGGTCAGTGCTTATGGGCAGTGTATCCAGTTGCAATTCGGCGAAGATCCCGAAGCGCCTTTAACCCTCCGGTTGCTGTATCAAAGCGCAAATGGGGATGAGAATGAGGATGAAGAAGAAACAATTCTGATCGCACCGAATGGTACCTGCATTGCTTTTGCCCCAGCCATTGAAGCGCCCACCGTGCCAGCGATTTGTCAGTCTTTTGTGGTGAGTAAAAAAGATAGTCCTTTAACCTGGAACGACGGACGCGCCGGCATGTCCTACCGTGATTTGATTCCAGGACGGCAGGGTGGCCGGTTTATCGCTTCGCATATTCGAATACAACAAGGTGGTCCGGTAGCGGACTACAACCACTATCACAACGTCCGTTTTCAGATGATTTACTGTTATAAAGGCTGGGTTCGGGTTGTTTACCAGGATCAGGGTGCGGACTTTGTCTTGAATCCCGGTGACTGCGTTATGCAGCCACCAGGAATACGCCACAGAGTGATGGCGTGCTCACCCGGACTGGAGGTCGTCGAAATCAGTTGCCCTGCAGAGCACCAGACCTGCGTGGACCATGATATCGAGCTACCCACCAAAAATTTAAGCCTTGAGCGACTGTTTGGCGGACAAGGCTTTGTCCGGCACCAGCAAGACGAGGACCAATGGGGACCCTGGCGTTTAGCTGGATTTGAGGCGCTTGATATGGGCATTGCTGGGGCAAGCCAGGGGCTGGCGGGTGCTTATCACGTTCGAGCCGTGGAAACCTCAGACAGTAAGGTGAGCGTAATCAAGCACGATGAAGAATTTCTGTTTCTTTTCATATTAACCGGCCAGGTCACGCTGGCATGCGAATCGCACGGTGAAAATCATATCTCTGCAGGGGATGCCTGCGTAATCCCGGCAGGTCACAGCCATGCCCTACTCAACGGTTCCAGCGGATTGGAATTCCTGGAAGTAAGGCTATCCGCCGATTTCAGTTTAGCCAGCGAGGCCATGGACCTAAAACGGTTAATGGAAATTGTTTAATGGATTAGATTTTTGCGGTATCTGATCTGGTTTGGCTCTCCGCGGTCATTCAGCTTGAGATTAGCCGAACCTTGCTACCGGATCAGCAATGCCTGTTAAGGCAACACTAGCGCCCATTTCTGTGATCCTGGTATAACCTAAAGTCCCGCGTAGACTGGGGTTAATCATGGGTTAATCATGGGTTAATAAGGAGAAGCAAATTAACCGTAATCAACTGCAGTTGTTAATCATCTGCCAGCTTGGCACGCTTATCATTGCCGGGGTGGTTACCACCATGGGCCTGATTGTTCCCATGGCGGCCGAATTTTTTCAGGTAGGGGTGACTGAAATGGCTTCTCAGTTCACCTGGTTCACTGGTGCGGGATTGATTGGCCAGTTTATCTCGTTCTTTATTTTCGATTATTTTTCAATAAAACGAGTCATGCTGCTATCTCACCTGTTTTGCGGTTTGTCCTTGGTAGCGGTTCATCTCACTGTGAACTTCGAGCTGCTGGCGATCCCGTTTTTCTGTTTCGGAGTTGCCATCAGCACGGCGCTTTGCGGATCAAGTACACTGATTGCTCAGGTCTGGGATGGTCGTGTCCGACATGCCGCGATTGTCGGCCAGGATGCCATGTTTAATGGTGGTGGCGTTATTTTTGCCGCCCTGACGTCATGGTTTCTTGCTCATTCCCTCCCTTTTAGTAGCACTTATCTGGTTACCTTTGGCGTCATTACTTTGGTCATTGTGTTGATGCTGATAACCGACTTCTCGATGGCGACAGGTACCCAGCAGGAGTCTGAAAGTAATCTGCACACTGAATGGAATAGCCGTATGGTGCTAATAGGGGTGAGCCTGCTGCTGTATATGATGGCGAAAATATCCGTATTCATCTGGGCGCCGCAATACATAACAGAGAAATTTTCTGTTGATCCATCGGTCGGCGGCCAGTTCATGTCAAACGTGTTCACCACGGCATTGATTGGCTCGATTGCCGGTACCTGGCTTGTTTCCCGAGTTGACATTAAATACCTGGTATACGGGTTTATTTCCGTCTCACTTGTGGCCACTTCGCTGCTGACATTGATTGACTCTGTGGAGGCCATGCTAATGCTCGCCTTTGTCTATGGTATTTCAGTGTCTGCCACCTTTAATGCCTATGTGGCGTTTTCTCTTTCACAGGTGGGTTCACCGACACACCGTAATATTGCTTACATGCTGCTGATGTCTGCCCTGGGATCATCCTGCGCGCCTCTGTTCAGCAGTAGGGTGGTAGAAAATACCGGTTCCATTGAAGCTGCACTTCTTGCCTGTGCGGCTACCCTGGCTGTAGTCGCTCTGATCCTAGTCGCAGTTGAGGTACTGTCCCAGCGCCATGCAAAAACAGGCGGTCAGGTAGAACAGTAGAGTTATCAGCAAAGCTGTTCAAACAGATGCTGGCAAGAGGGTATTAGAAGTGTCCCAGGGGCGAGCCCTGTCAAAGGCTGCTGACGGTTGTCCGGGCCTACACTACACATGGTAACTGGCGTTCACAGTCCATAGCTTGAAGCCAGGCTGGTGCAGCAGCAGGGCATTAACGGCTAATCAGATGGTAGCATGGCAAGTACCCGATTGAGCCAGAGGCAATGGCTAAAGCGAGTTGAGCCGAAGGTTGTGAATGGCTGAATGCACGTTCTTGCAGATCACTAATTTTGCGATTCCTGCAATTGATTGCGGCCACTTTTCTTGGCTTTATATAAAGCAGCATCTGCTTCCTTGAGAACCGCGTCGGCTGTGTCAGTTCTTCTCGATTTCTCTGCCACGCCTATGCTGATGGTGACTGAAACTTTTTCCGTAGCGGCTCGGTAAGAACCCCTCGTACGCTCGGCGTGATCGCTTATTTCTGCCTCAGTTCATTGTTTTTGGCGAATAACCATCTCGTAGTCCTGAATGGGCTTTCTGACTCTTTCGAGAAAGTAACTGGCATCATGGAGGTGCTCGCCGGCAAAGACGATGGCAAACTCCTCGCCGCTGTAGCGATAGACTTTTCCTGAACCTCTGATCTTATTAAGCCTGCGCGCAACCATCTGCAGGACCTGGTCTCCTACGTCGTGACCATACTTGTCATTGAACTTTTTGAAGTGATCTATATCCAGCATGGCGATACTGAATTTCTGCCCCTGCGTCAGTAACTGTTCGTTCAGGGTACGTCGTTGAGGCAAGCCGGTGAGTTCATCACGGTAGGCCATTTTGTACGAGTCACGCAGGATGGCTATAGACAGAAATATTGCAGAGGCCATGATCAGCGCATTGCTGGCATTTTCGAGTTGCACCATGGCACCTGCCAGTACCGCCACAGTGGCCGTGAATATTGCCCTTGCAGTAGAGGTTCTCTGCCAGTAGACGGTTATTAAAAGAACTGCACTATTGATGCACAGGGCAATAGTGACTAAAGGACTAAAGGGTGAATGTAACAGCAGGTTCTGGAAGGGCGGCCAGTGGCTGCTAAAATCCACGGGCAGCTACACTTTTTGAACCAGGTCAGGATACAGGTACCCTAACGTATAGATACCCGCAGATAGCATAACAATGAGTGCCAGCCGCCAAAGTCCCATTGACGTGAAAACACCTCGTTCCTGTAGAACAGGATCAGTATGATGTTGGCGGGAAACAGGACGTAGATAATTAAGCTACTGAGTGCTTCCGGGAATGTTGAGATCGGAATTCCCGTTAGAAGTGTTATCAGTATGGCGACATAGAAGATTCGGCTGCGATTGAATGCAAGGGAAAGCAGCAGCAGAAAAGCCAGACAGAGATGTGGGCCGATCTGCCATACTTCAATGGGAATTTTAGGTAGTTTGTGGAGGTTGGTGAGGCATAGATAGATTCCACCGATGAGGGCACCGGGTATCAGTAAGGGTGATATCAGATTCAGGATGAGCTGCCTGGGCATGTTGAGAACGAGATCGTAATCCTAGTAGCCTTAGGTTATCACATAGAGTATACCCGTAGCGGCTTGCCCACTGCTGAGAAACCTAAGCAACCCTTTGCCAGATGAGATGGTCAATGCCATGGCACAAAGTAGTGGTCAGTTGATACCGAACAGTTCAGCCATTTCAGATTATTACTTTTGTTTCCAGACGCTGGCATCAACGTCAGTCAGTCCAAATACCTGCCAGCCTGGCCTTAGTTCACCGGCGCTGTCTCTACTTAAACCCGATCCAGATGATGTGGACAGCGCCTGCTGGATGCCCCAGCGGGTTATAGTTTGGACGCCGGTCATGTCATTCATCTCTGCGAGGCTACAAAACCTGGCATCGGCTGTTTCCTCGCCATCGAACCGGGGTTCGCCTGATTCATAATGCAGGCGAAATATCATATATAGGTTATTTACCGTGCCACCCGCCATGTGTCGGAAGCCTATGGCATCACGCACCGTTGCGGTAATTGCTGATTCTTCAAACACTTCGCGCTCGACTGCCAGAGCCAGTGGTTCATCGTGTTCTGCGTAACCACCTGGGAGCTGCCACATACCAGCGAAAGGTTCCTGTCCTCGTTGCACTAGCAGCGCCTTAATCAGGCCTGCTTGTTCGCGCAGGACCACACCGGCGCAGCCGATTGAAAAAATACCGTAATCGATGAAACCGCAGTCGAGGTCCGGGCAGGCGATACGTTCTCTGCCGCCGTCAAAGCGACGGTCCAGTTCGATTGCACAGCGTGGACAATAAGTGATATTAGCGATGGTTTTCTCCTGTTATTGGTTGATTGACTGTAGCTGCTTACGACTTTGAGCAGATTGTGCCTGTTAAAACGATTAGCGCAACAGGTCATGTCTTTCGACCCATTCAAAGGTATCACAGGAGAGCGTTGCAGACGTACCCATCAGTTTCATCACTTTGGTGGATATTTGAAGATCCTTCCAGATTCTACCGTGGGGTACCAGGATAACAGGGATAAACACTAAGCAGCGATATCGGAGCTGGAGTGTTGTTCTGCTTATGGCTATTCATTTGCCTGGGTTGGAAAGTTACCCTTATGGGCAGGCTTATCGCATACTGATGGCGCAACGGTTGCGAGAGAGCCGTTAATGTAGGATTTAAGGATGCCACTTGCAGGCAGGATTTGAACCCAAACCCAGAGTTTTTTACGGCTGGACGATTGTATTCGTTGGCGCCATTTTAACTTTTCTTGGGACTGGTTTTTATTCTTATTCTCGGGGCGTTTTCCTGCCATCTTTGGCGGAGGAACTGGCCGATGGAAGCCGTTTCGCCATTGCCATGGGTTTTTCCATTGCCGCTGTGACCAGTGCGCTGCTGGCGCCGTTTTTAGGCAGGATCCTGGATAGTTTTTCACCGAAGAAAGTGATATTAATTGGCATCGTTATTGTCACGTTTTCCTACCTGCTGCTTTCTATCTGCCAGACCCTATGGCAGTTCTATCTCATAGTAGGCATTGGTATGGGTGTGGGTATGAGTTGTATGGGAAACCTGGCCTGGCACCGAACCATTATTTCCTGGTTCGACCACTGGCGCGGTAGAGCCATCGCTCTGGGGGTTCTGGGTGCATCGCTGGCGGGGGTGGTCATGCCGCCTCTGGTGACATCACTGGTAGAGGAAATTGGCTGGCGGCCCAGTTTTATTATATTTGCCATTATCGTTATGACATTGTTGACCCCCCTGGTGTATTACCTGCTCAAAGATCGCCCGGAGGAAATTGGTGAAGTGCGCGATGGCCATGCTTATCGAGCGAAACAGGCAGATATAAGGTTAGCTTCAGAATCTGAAGATCGTCTCTGGCACTGGCAGGACATGTTACGCTCCCCGGCTTTTTGGAGTATTGGTATGATGTTTGGTGCCATGGGCTGCGTTTATTCGGCTACCATGCTGCATCTATTTGGCCATTTAAAAGATATTGATTTATCTGCCACTGAAGCTGCTTATGTATTATCGATTACGGCACTGTTCGCGGCCTTGGGCAAACCCATAGTGGGTTGGATGGCGGATGCACTTGGCGCCAGGATAACCATCTGGGTTGCTCTAATTGTTCATGTTATAGCCCTTTTGTTATTTGCGACCGGAAGCGGTTTTGAGATGTCTCTGATCACCGGCGCAATCTATGGCTTTGGTTATGCCGGAATGAGTCCACTGCGCACTTTTTCACTATCAGTGGCCATTGGGAACCAGTCTTTTGGGGCGGCTAATGGCATCCTGCGTCTGGTTGAATTACCTCTGGTAATATCGGCTTCACCTCTGGCTGGTTATATCTACGACACGACAGGGAACTATCGAATTGCTTTTTTCATTCTTGCAGCATTGATGCTGGTCTGTTGTATCGGGCCTTTTTTTATTAAGGCGGGTGGCGCAAGGGAAAGGGCACCTAACCTGAGCAGTTCTTCAGCTTAACAGCGGATTGATGTGGTTCACGGCGTGAGCACCCTCAGCGCCATACCATCCATACCGGGGTCCGCGCCACCCTGTAAGCCGGTGGCGGTTGACTCGATGCCGTGCACGCCGGCAATGCCGAATGAAAGTGGTGAACGAATGACCTCATAACCTTCATTTACCAGTGGTTCAACGCTGTATTGTGGAATGCGGTTCATGATGTCAATGGCATCGCTGGTCGCAGAAAATCGCGGCGCAGCGACGGCTTCGCTCATGGTCATGTCGAAATCGATGACGTTAAGCAGGGCTTGCAGGACACCCATTGCTATCTGGGTGCCGCCTGGAGCGCCTAGTACAATACGTGGTGTGCCCTTGTTAAAGACTATGGTCGGGCACAGTGAACTGAACCGGCTCTTGCCGGGAGCCACTGACCCGGTACGACCGGGACGCGGATCGAACACCCCCATGCAACCGTTATACATAAAGCCGAGACCGGTGGTAATGACGCCTGAGGGCATACCCAGGGAGTGGGTCATGGTGAAGCAGTTACCGCGTGCATCGATAACGGCGACGTGGGTGGTATCTTTTGATTCCTGCTGAGCGTTGAATCGTTCGACATGCATTTTTTCACCGGATTTGATTCGATCTGCTATAGCGCCAGCATATTGCTTGCCAATGAGCCTGCCGACCGGCACATCAACGAAAGCGGGATCTCCAACGTGGACTTCCTTATCGGCTGTCGCTGCCTTCATCGCCTCAGCCAGTGTTCGAATATAATTTGCAGAGTTGTGACCCAGGCTGGCAAGGTCAAAATTTTCCAGGATATTCATCATCTGCAGTAACATGATGCCACCACCGGGAGGGCGGTTTGTGGCAATGTCCATACCCCGATAAGTACTTTGCATTGGCTGGTATTGTGTCGTCTTGTAGCTCTGCAGGTCTTTCAGGCTCAAAAGCCCGTCGTGCTCTGCCATATCACTGGCAATCTGCTCCGCAATTTCTCCCTGATAAAAGATATCGGGTCCGTGCCGGGCAATTCGTTCAAGGGTATCTGCCATATCTTTGTTAACGATTTTCTGGCCGATGTCCTTAAAGGACCCATCCGCCTGGAAATACAGGTTTTTGCCGGTAGGCGAAAACCTGAGACGTTGGTCAACCGCTACGCGGCCCAGACTGGCGCCGCTGGTCCACCAGGAATGCACACGTGGTCTGATGATAAAGCCGTTTCGGGCAAACTCGATTGCCGGGGCACAGATATCCAGCCAGTCCCAGCTGCCGTAGTTTTCCACTGCTTGAGCATACGCCATGAGACTACCTGGCGTGGTGATTGACTGATACCCTAGATCATTGATGTGATCACGCAGCACGTAGCCAAAACCGTCACGTGTTTCACTGATCAGTCGATCGGCCCACATATCTTCGGTTGCGCTCAGGGGGGTCTTGCCATGGAAGTCGATACAGGCATGGACGTTTTTCTCGGGCTGGAAGATCTGGCAATTACCGAAACCGGCTATACCTGTCATCTGCGGGTCTACCACGCCCTGGACCAGCGCTGCGGCTATGGCCGCATCAATGGCATTGCCGCCTCTTTTTAAAATGCGAGCACCGGCTTCGGCCGCTTCCGGTTGTGGCGCGACGATCATGGATTCTGTCATGCCTGCTTATCCTGATAAGTTAGTTGGTAAAAGGTAGCATGGTTTATGGCATAGCTCTCGCTAATGATTGGTCCAAAGGGCTTTGCTGGCAACTGTACTGAGGCAGGCTGAACTAAACCAGTGCCTGGCCTATATTTCCCGGTCCAGGGCGTGAATGAGTTTGTTGACCTCCTCTTTACTGGTGTAATGGACAAAACTCATCCGAAGTACGCCATGAGTAGGGTCTTCATCCATAGCCTGAATGACCCGTACACCGTAAAAGTCCCCGCCAGCAGCCATAATGCCCTGGTTTGCCAGCCGCGCAGCAATGGCTGCTGCTGGTTCGGGCAATGCGACTGTCACGGTTGGCGCGCGAATAGCTGCATCTGCCGGGCCCAGCAGTCGAGCTTGATTGTGCGCCGAGAAATAATCGAGTAGCGGTTGCAGCAGTAGCTGTTCATGATTGCGCATCAGGTCATGAACCACATCACCACGGTCTACAGGGCTATCATGGCCGCTAGCATGGTGCTGGTAGAGCGCGTCAAAATAATCGATCATGCCTGCCGAGGCTGCAATCTGAGCATGATCCGGACCCGCTGGCGTGAAATGTTTGTCCAGGTGGCCGTCGTTGAAGTAATGTCCCTGATTAGGTAGTTTCTCGGCCAGATCGCGACGAATCACCATAATGCCCTGGTGGGGGCCATAGGTTTTGTAAGAAGAAAACAGATAAATATCGGCATTCAGTCGGGTCAGGTTGGGAAGGCCATGAGGGGCATAAGACACACCGTCGACACAGGCGTAGGCGCCAGCTTCGTGGATGATCGAGACAATCTCAGCGACGGGATTAATCTCCGCAACAATATTGGAACAGTGCGGGAAGCAGACCAGCTTTACCGTCTGGTCCAGTAGATTGCTTAATTGCTCAATGTCCAGATGACCCGTTTTGGGGTCTACCTGCCATTCACGAATAGTGATACCGGCATCCGCCAGACGTCGCCAAGGGCCGGTATTGGCCTCATGGTCCTGGTTTGTAACAATGATGACGTCACCCGGATTCAGGTATTGCTTGAATGCCTGCGCCAGCACGTAGGTGTTCTGTGTGGTTGAAGGGCCGAAGCTGACTTCATCCTGTGCTACTCCCATCCAGGCCGCCAGTTTCCTTCTTGCCTCGTCCATTTCCTCTCCTCCCAGGCGGGAAGGATCAGAGGGTCCGTAGGGTTGTACTTTTCTCTGGTGATAAAAACGGACCAGGCGATCGATTACCGGTTTGCAGGTATACGAGCCGCCGGCATTCTCGAAAAAGGCCTGGTTGTTCAAGGTAGGTTCTGAGAACGCAGGGAACTGCCCGCGAACGTAGTTAATGTCTAATTGCAATTGAGTGTCTCCTGCGGGGCCGTCGGTTGTGATCTTTGGTAATGATTGAAATGCTTGGTTTCATTCGTGAGTTCGATCAGGTCAGGCTCATGGATTATGGGTAAGCGGTTTTGATGTTTCATTTTTCACCAGAGATCAAAGTGACCTGCTTCTCTGATCCGTGTTGCATAAGTTTGCTGAAGGCACTTTTTTATTACTCAATACAATGCCAATTGTCACCATGAACAGGGCCACAGTAAACTCAATGGTAATCTGATCGTTGAAAATGACCCAGCCAAAGAACACGCCAAATAGGGGTGACAATAGACTAAATGATGCCATGTCGGAAGTGGGATAAACGGAAATGGCCCAGAACCAGAAGATAAAACCAATAGAAACGATAAAAACAACCTGAAAGCTGAACACGGCGAGAATGATCGGAGTGAGATTGCGGATGGGATCTTCCAGCAGCGGCGCCAGAGAGGTCAGAATTATTCCTGATACAGCAAGCTGGTAAAGCAGCTGCATTTCCGGTGTGCTCACTGATATTCTGGTGGTTCTTGGCATCAAAGCAATCATGGCCCAGAAGATAGCTGCAATCAGGCACATCACATCACCCTTAAGGGTTTCTGCAGAAGCTGATGCCAGACCATTGAACAGGCAGAGCGTGATTCCAGCAATCGCTATTAGCAATCCCATGATCCTGTTGCGATTGAGTTGCTCGCCTGCGATGAAGAAATGTGCCCCCAGTGCAACCCAGAACGGTTGGGTGTAGAAGAACAGGGAAACGCGTGAGACTGTTGTGTAGTCCAGGGCGGTGAACAATAAGAAGAACTCTGCAGTAAATAGCAGGCCAATAGTCAGGCCTGGCAATAAGCTGCCATCCTTTATTGACAATTTCTTTTTAAAAATCAGAGCAAATGTAAGCACAATAAAAAATGCACAGACAGAACGTAGCCCGGCTTGGAAAATTGGCGAAAACCCGGCGTTAACCAATTTCACCAGAGCTTGATTCAGACCCAGCATGGCGCTGAATATGGTCAGCATGATGATACCGGCATTGTCGACCCGGGTTTTACGTATCGTCCCTGACCCTGCTGGGTTTCTGCTGGGCTCTAACTTGTCTGAAGTGCTTTGGTTGGACAATTAAATTTTCACCTAGCTGCAGTTGGACGTTTGTGTCCCCATGTGCTCGCCGCATTGTGATGTGCAACAGACCAGTTTTCATCGACAACGCGTGCACCATAGCCATATTCAACATCAAAACCGGACGGCGTCTGGGTATAGAAGGACACCATCTTGTCGTTGGTGTGACAGCCCAGGGTAGTCGATAGCGTCAACTCAAGGTTGTGGGCACGATCAAAAGCAAAACCCACGTCATCGAGGCTTGCGGCCTGCAACATGAAGTGATTCAGATGGTTACCAGCGGGATTGCTAACCAGCGCCAGCGTATGGTGTCTTGGATTGCAATGCAGGAAAGTCAGCATCAACTGGCCCCCCATTAAAATGGTATCGGTAAGCATAAAACCCAGACCTTCGGTATAGAACTGATATTTTTCAGTTTCTTTCCCGGTGTACAGTACGATATGGCCAAAGCCTTGATCACCGGTAATAAAGCCGCTCACCCCTTCTGGTGATACAAACACCTGCTCGGAATTTTCAGTGGCTCCATAGTAGAGTTCGACTTGCAGGCCATCTGGATCAGTGGTCTTCATTAGGACCGCCACGTCTCTTGATGCTGCTAGATTTTGGTCTGCTTCCACTTGATAGCCCAGGGTGGTCAACTGGTGACAGATGGTGGCAAGGTCATTGCCATTTCGAACATCAAAGCCGACATAGGACAGGTCTTCTTTATCGCCTGGTTCAATAGCGATACGCCAGGCCTGGTCATCCATTTTGAAGCGTAGAGCATCATCATCTCCACTGACATTCATGAGGCCCAGAAACCCACTGCAGAAATCTTGCCATGCCTGCAGTTGCTCAGATGCTATACCTATATAGCCAAGGCAATTTACGTTCATATTATGCTCCTGCTGAGGTTATTTCTGGTTAATCAAGACCGAGTTTTTCGATTAATTGATCACCGCCCCTGACACGGCCAAACCCTCTGACTGCCATACCACCATCATGATTAAGTATGCTGCCCGTGGTAGGGATATTGTCACGCCTTGATGCAAACATGATATAGGCGCCAGCATATTCTTCTGGCGTCGGCATGACGCCGACGGGCACCCTATCTGGAATTGATTTTGACAAGGCTTCACCCGGGATGACTCTCTCCTGCATGCCCATAGCAAGGGGGCCTCGAAGGTTAGTTTGGATGGCCCCGGGGGCGACTCCATTGACTCTGATATGGGGTGCTAGTTCATAAGCGAGTTGCTTGATCAGGCCAGTTACTGCATGTTTGGTTGCAGTATAAAGTGGCCCGCCCCCCGCCGGGTGGAATCCTGCATTGGAGACTGTATATATGATTGATCCTTTACTACGGGCAAGCGGTGTCAGAGCGGCCTTGGCCAGAAGGAGGTAACCCTTGACATTGACATGAAAGAGTTCATCGAAGGATTGATCCAGGGTATCTACTGGCATGTCGACCAGCGGTATAGAAAAATCCCAGATGCCGGCATTTCCGATCACACAGTCCAGCTTGTCAAATTTTTCAAGAGCGACAGCAACAGCCGCCTCATTATCGCTGAATGAACGCACATCCCCGGCGAAAGTCGTTAGCCTTTCGTTATAACGGGTGCGCCTGAGTTGCTCTAGCAGCTTGTCGTTGGCATCGCTGGATTTGTCAAAAACCGTCACCAGCGCACCATCTTCAAGACATCGCTGGGCCACAGCAAGCCCGAGTCCGGATGCGCCACCGGTGATTAGAACTGATTCGTTGTGCAGTCTGTCCATAGTCCACTTAGGGTTGATGACTCAGTTAGAAGATGCTGCTCATATTCTGAGCCAGGATCAAAGTTTGTTCGAGGAAGATGTATCGTTGCGCTAGCATCAGTTGACCATCAACACGGCGTAACTTGTCTTCGCGTCTACCCAGCCAACTATCCTCAACGCTGTCCAGCCGGGTTCGGTAGAGATGGAAGTTCAGATCCAGGGTGATTTCGGTGTCCGTAACAGAAGTGATTTTAACATTGCTTACGAAATGCCGGGTCCTTGAGGGAGGATCTTCGGACCAGGCATTGCCCGCCGAAATTTTTTTGATACGCATCTCAAGAAAGTCTTTGTTATCATCAAAAAAAGCCATATCGCCCATTTTAGTAAATTCACTGTCGGTATTTCGGCCGGTGGTAGTTCTGCGAATCGGCATCCAGTAATAAATATCATCAGTGAGCAGGTTGAGCCAGTCCTGGTAAAGACGCCGATCAAGCAGATCTGCTTCTTTGTACAGGAACTGTTCTACTTCATGCTGAAGCAGCAGGTGCTCCATTGGGCTCAATTCCGTCAGCATCTCTTTTTGGCTTTGTACTGGATCAGGCATCAGATTTTGCCCTCTGGGGCCTTTGAATGATTTCTCATGAGGGAATCCCAGCTGTCTGCTTTCATCCACTCCTGCCAGGATCGATAAGTCCAGCGCTGGCCGTGCTCGTTAACGACGGTGTTAATATGGGATTGTCCTGAAGGGTCTTCTACTACCTGGTCATGACCCTGGCCCATTGAAATGACAGCGGGACGGGCACCGGTCAGGGTGCCTATGGAAGCGCGGGTGCTATGAGCCCAGTTTTCACCGTCGTCCTGTTCCAGTAGCCCAGCGGGCCCGAATATGTGGCTGACCCCTCTGACAAACTCTCGTCGGGCCTCTGGCGGTATCGACTTGTCTACGAAGGTAAACCACCAGAGCTCAGTTTCCAGTGGCCCTTTAGGAATTCTTAAGCATGCCTGGGTTCCTCCCAGTGTAATCCAGAAATTTGGGAATATATTCGGGTGTCCCCTGGACCGAACGCCCACGGGTCCAAGGGTCTCACGGGCCTGGTCAGTGGCTCGCCAGATGTCAGTGTATTCTTTCCTGTCGTAAGCCGAAGTTGGCTTTTTATGGCCGTGTTCTTTTACTATTTTCAGCTGGCTTTCTTCGCTTAAGCCGGGGCCGCCGATGGCATGGCCATATTCACCGAGGATCACCATCTGATTCATTGGGTGCATGTCGGCATTTGTAGCGATGCCGATATCCATGGCTGAGCCGTGACTGACTTTGGGGTGATACCAATCAAACAGATTATCCACAGCAATTTTCCAGTTGCATTGCACCCGGTTTTTTTGGATACCATCGACGACTTCAATATCACCTCGAAAGGCGATCTGGTCGATACCCAAGCGACCTACCCAACCCAAATACGCCTCCAGTGAAGGTGCGTCTTCATCCAATGTTGCAAAAACAAAGCCTTTGTAATTTGACACTTTGGCAGCTTTTTGCAGTCCCCACTCGGTTTTATCTATATCGCTTCTGTAGAAGTCTTCATAACCTGGTATAGCCAGAAGGGTTCCGTCAAGGTCATAATTCCAGCCATGGTAGGAGCAGAAGAAAGAGCGGGTATTACCCTGGTCGGCACGGCATACCGTGTTACCCCTGTGTGAGCAGGAATTGAGGAGCACCTGGACCTGCTGTTTTCGATCTCGGACAGCGATGACTTCATCTTCGCCAATGTAGGAGCGAAAGTAATCACCGGCCTCTGGAATCTGGGAGTCATGGCAGATAAAATTCCATGCCCTGGCAAAGATATTTTTGAGTTCTTCCTGATACAAGTCTGGATCGGAGAAGATTCTTCGATCCAGTAAGCCGGTTTCGACGTTGTACCAGCTATCGTTGGCTATCAGTTTGTTTCGCATACTGTTTGTGGGCCTCTGATTAGCTGTTAAGTGAGGGCAGATTTTTGGCCTGCCCTGGGCTATTTTAGCTCCCCTTCGGCTGGCATCATAAAGTTAACTGCTACTATACCAGTTTGTGTTTACTGCAAGGCAAGGTCAAGGACTGCAGTTTTACGCTCGGTGTACTCGTACCTGGGCCTGAATTTACTGGATTCCAGCCGTTTGATATGGCTGAATAGCATCGGTCCTGGGTCTTCTCGGCAAGGCCAGGATAGCAAACCGAAGAGGTTAATATACCCAGATATTAACAGGCGGTATCCTGGATGATTTCACCAGTTTGTATAGGGCTGTCATTGCAGAGTAAGAGTTATTGCCTTTAAGGTAGGTGTTGTTTGACCGACAAGCATACTTTTGATTTAGAGAATGACAGGCAGCCAAAGATTTATTGCGACGCATCCTTAGAAAACGCGTTCGAAATATTTCAGGAAATACCTTCGGTTATGGTCGTCCAGCCAGCCAGGGCGGATTTACTTTGGATCAGGCAAGGGCATGCCGATTTCTTCAATAGATTATCGCTTTACCAGTTATTGAATCATATCCCTGGTGAGAGTTGTCTCGCAAACAAGGGGTTACTGACCGAGAGTCTCCAGTTGTACTCTGAGAGTCAGACCGAGTTTGATTTTAAGCTCGAGGATATTTATCAGGAAACCTACTTTCTCTATGACAAGCAACAAGCGGAGCACTTTTTTGCAGAGCCCGGTCCGGCTGATGAGACAGAAGACCTGTGGATATTAAAGCCGACTGATCTCTCCCAGGGATCCTGTATCAAGATAGTCTCGAATCGGAGCCACGCTAAAAGCACTATTTCTGGTTCAGATGCCACTTCCCCAAATGCCAGAGGAGGTTATATTGTTCAAAAATATATTCAAAATCCTCTATTGCTTGAACAGCGAAAATCAGAAATAAGAATTTACTGGATGATTGCCTGTCTTCAGTCTCTGTAGGCGCTGATGTTCCATGAGCGAACAGTCAGGCTCAATTCACAGCCGTTTAAATTGGCCGACTTTGATCATCCTGCTGAGATCGCGGGGAATATCGCCCTGTTGTCAGAGTCAGGCCTTATTGCGACTACCTCATGGTCAGCAGCTATCGCCTGGACTATTTATCAATGAGGTTCAGCCAGGTGCCGGGTAAGTACATGGCTGAATCCATGATATCCAAAATGGTTAACATGACCTTGTGAAGTTCATCGACGGCCACCTTGTCCAATGTGTCATCGGAAAAAAATAAGTATTCCGGCATGGACATGATTGAAAAAGTGGGAATCCCCTTTAAGAAATAGCTTTGAGTTTCGCCGTAGACTGGAATGGCACCGGGTTTGGGAATGATGGTTGAGTGCAGGTCATTTTTCTCGATGGCGCTAACAGCAGCTTCATATAATTGCCTGTTGCGAGGGGCCCATAGAAACCTGGGTTCGACCTCACCGGTATCCACCAGCTGGCCGTGCTTACCAATAAACCGTTTGCCGATATGCTCGACTCCAAAACACAGAACCAGCCGATTCATAACGTCAGCATTCATTTGTGCAAACTTATTGGCGCCAAACGGATAATTCCAGGAGTAGTGGCTTCCATTGAAGACGAAATAAAGGTCTTTCTGGATGTAATTCGATGGAAACCGGCTGTAGAAGGCAGCCAGTCCAAGTACGACCGCTACCCCTGATGCATCCTGCACTGCGCCTGACCAGCCAGCATCATGGTGAGTGTTTACCAGCATGGCATCCGACTTCTGTCCCTGAACATGGGCCACGATATTGCCGCTGGTGCTTTCGCTGGTTTCGCCGCGCACCTTGAGCAGACCCTGCAGGGGAGAGCTGGCTTGATTGATGTGATTGATGAGGGTCTCGCCTGTGCTGCCACTGACGAAAACCCCAGGGATCTGAGTCTGGACCATTGCGGTAGGGTCTGCATAGAATTTAAAGGCATCTGAATCACGATGCCTGAATACGGCGATGAAGCCGATGGCGCCCTGGCGAACGGCCTCGTAGTAGGGTGCCGGGAAATTTCCAGGAGCGGGTCCGCCAGTTCCGCCAATACTTGACTGGGTTAATAAGTCGTCTGGGTCATAGAGATAGTCGGCGATATGCGATAGCGCCTGCCCTTTCATGGCCGGCCCGTTTTTCAGGTCGTAGACAACGAGCTTACCCCGTAGATCCTGGTCAGGGTTTATGCGATCCCCCACATACACCAGCTCACCCCTGAGTCCTTGTTTATCCGTAAATGCACAGCCATTCATGAAAAAGCATTCGATATCCATGCCATCAACGGTTAGTGCCCATTCGTGGTAATGCCTGGTTTCAATGGGATAAGTCTGCTGCGCCAGATCGGTGATTCCCTGGGCTTTGAGGGTCTGCAGTAACCAGTCTCGACAGGCCTGGTCGCCCTCGGTTCCGATTCTTCGGTACTCCGGAAATTGCTCGGTTAATTCAACTATCTCGGTGACCCACTGAAATAATTGCTGGCTTGATGTTGTCGCTGGCCGGGCTCTTTTAAAGGATGGTTTTTTTGTCATAGGTGGATTGGCCAGTGCTGCATTGTGTTAGATGATCATGTTTGCGTAGGCCTGGCAAGTAAAGCGGGGTACTTTTCTGGCTAAACCAAAAGCTCTGAGTCAGAAGCTCGGAGTCAAAAGCTCGGAGTCAAAAGCTCGGAGTCAAAAGCTCGGAGTCAAAGGCGCTGAGTAAGAGTTATGGATAAACAAAGCAGCGATCAATGGTGGTGTGTTAATCCAGGTGTGTGAGGGCCACGCTGTGTCTGACCGCGTAAATGGGGTGCTGCAATGATAGTGTCTCGTTCCGCTTGCTGCTTCTGCAACTGCGCAGAGTTCAGCTAACCTGGTGTTGGTTTTGATAGATGATGCGGCCTTACGGCTGGTGATAGTCTCAGCCACGTTGTATGGCGGAGGCGGTACTTTGGTAGACATCGTGTTGAAAGACCCAGTGAAGCGGGTTTCTGCCGGTAGTACGCCTGGCCACTTGATCTCTGATCCAGGCAGCTGGACCTCTCAAGTGGAATAATCTGGCATTGGCCTGTGATCCCCGCTGGATGGCTTTAGTCCTGGTTAGCCTGAATCGGTAGTAGTCTTCCAGTTTCTCCTCCAGACCTTTTCCCTGAGCTAGTACGGTTGCCAGAACAGCTGCGTCTTCGATGGCCATGGCGGCGCCCTGGGCCATGAATGGTAGCGTCGGGTGGCAGGCATCACCCAGTAAGGTGATGCATTCTGTGCCCCAATATGGCAGTGGCGGTCTATCGAACAGGCCCCACTTGAATAACGTGTCTGGCTGGGCGAGATCGAGCAGCATCTGAATATCGGGGTGCCAGTTGTCGAAACTGGCTTTTAGTTCAGCTGGGTCACCGGGTTCCGTCCAGGATTCAATTTGCCATGTTGGTGTTTCAACAACGCAGACGCAATTCAGCATCGCGCCTGAACTGACATAGTAGTGAACAAAGTGCGCACCAGGTCCCCACCAGGCAGTTGCTTTAGGTTTTATCAAACCTGTTTTGATGCGCTCTGAAGGCACCAGCATTCGCCAGGCAATATGCCCGGTAAATCGTGGCTCTTCTGGCCCTAACAGGTATTGTCGAGCCATGGAGTGAATACCGTCAGCGCCTATTAGCAAATCTGAACTGAATTGCTGGGGCTGTGACGTTTTGGTAGTTGTTATGTTCGCTTGAGCAGAATCCTGGTCGATATGTATGACCCGAGAAGACAGATGAATTTCTATATTTTCCTGCCGGTCGACAGCCTCTGCCAGTATTGATATCAGGTCTGCGCGATGAATATTAATGTAGGGGAAACCATATTTTTGCGTGCAGGCATCACCCAAGGCAATGTCGCTAATTGTCTTGCCGTTTTGCCAGTGCCGCGTTTCAATTCCGGTCGGTAGAAATGCTTTAGCTGCCAGTTGTTTGCTTAGGCCAAGCTGGTATAACACTCTGTTGCAGTTGGGGCTGAGCTGGATACCGGCACCGATAACAGCAAACTGCGTGGATTGTTCAAACAGGCGTATTTGGTGCCCTGCCTGGGCCAGCGCCAGTGCCGCTGTCAGTCCACCTATACCGCCTCCGACAATGGTGATAGTTAAAGGATTCATTTAAAAGCCAATCCTGTTCGTCGCAGATCTTTTAGACCGAATTCCTGGCGGCGCCATTCTTGTATCCTGGTCTCTGATGGATCCATCTGCAGTATCGAATCAGGTTATCGGGTAAGTGTATGCCGACTGCCGTGGCCCAATCAAGGTTGATGGTGAGCAGGATATCGAGCTCGGAGAAGGTATTGCCCCAGATGAACCGGGGTGTTTCGGTATCCATTGAAATTGTTTTGATCATCCTGAGGAAGTAGGCCCTGGCTGAACTGACCGCTGTGCTCGACTCACCATAGATCTCAGGAAGCCCCTCATGGCGGCGAATAACATAGAGACTGGTTGCATCCAGTTCCATCAGACAGAAGGCGGCGATTTCATCGTACCGGCACAGGCCTTCCTCGGTGCCTTGATAAGCATCATACTCAAGCACATCAAAAGACCTTCTCAGGTGTTTCATGATGGCAAAGCTCTCGCTGAGCACCAGATCACCATGAACCAGCACCGGAATTTTCTGTTTTGGATTAAGCGACGTGTACTGAGATGTTTTTGTTTCTCCCGTTCGGGGGCCTATAGCTTTAGTCTTGTAGGTCACCCCGAGTTCGGCTAAAAACCAGTGAACCCGCAGGGTACGGGTTGTGCCAACACCCCAGACAAGCAATTCTTTTTGCTGTTCAGACATACCTGCTCCGTTAATCCGGGCGTGAACTAATCAAGTCCCTACTGGTTTTTGTTGAGCCAGAAATACACCCGTTCGGTAATAGTGCCAGCAGGCCCAGAGGATGATTACTAAAGTGGTCATAAGTGCGTAACGAAGGCTGTCTATGCCAAATCTGGGTTCAAACAGGTCGCTGAAAAAACCCACCGAAAAAGGACCAATTCCCAGACCAATGATGTTTCCTATGAATAGATTAATAGCTGCTGCAACCGAGCGCATTTCAACAGGGGTTTGGTTCTGGATCAGGGCAAACCCGGGCGCTACATAGACGGTTGCCAGGGCTGCGGGCAAGGCGTAGGCCCATAGGGCGCTGCTGGCAGTCGATGCTGTAAAAGCCAGATAGAGGAAGGGCAGACCTGCCAGGCTGACGATCGCTACCATCCAGGGTAGCCACTGCTGGCCGAGCCGACTGGACAGATAGTCTGCAACCCGGCCACCCAGGTATATGCCCAGGGCACCGCCAATACCAATGATCAGAGCGAGATAGCTTCCTGTTTCACCCGTGCCAAGCTCGTGGATACGGACCAGATAGATGGGCACCCAGATAATCGAGGCATAGCCGGCAAATGAAATCAGTGCGCCAGCCAGAATGATATTGCGCAGTGCAGCATTGTGAAATAAGAATCTGGCAACGGACCAGAAACTGGGTGGAGCGGGTTTCTCGGGCAGGGCCTCGGAATAGCCTCGAGGTGGCTCAGTAACCGTTAATCTAACCAGTATTGCCAGTAGAATCCCGGGCAGGCCAACCACCACGAAAGCGGTACGCCAGCCGTACCATTCATTGATCCAGCCACCGATTAAAAACCCGATCAGGATGCCCCAGTTAATGCCGGTACCGAAGATAGCCATAGCAGTTGCACGTTGCTCTGGTGGATACAGATCAGCAATAATCGAGTGGGAAGGCGGGTTGGAACCTGCTTCACCAACGCCAACGCCAATGCGCATCAGAAGTAGTTGCAGGAAGTTACTGGCAGCGCCACAGAGTGCAGTCATCAGACTCCACAGGAAGACAGAAAAAGAAATAAGGTTTCTTCGGTTATGTCGATCGGCCCACATCGCCATGGGCATGCCCAGGGTGGCATAAAATACAGCGAACATGATACCCGTCAGCAGGCCGAGCTGCGTGTCAGAGATTAACAGCGATTCCTTGATGGGTTGGCCCAGGATGCCCATGATCTGCCGGTCGACATGGCTTGAGGTGAACACCAGCACGAGAACAAAAAGGGTGTAGTTACGTTGCTTGTTGGATATCTCATTATTCATGGTAGACGGTTTAGCTTGGTGCTCCGGATTCTCGCATTAGAGGTGGTCTATAGCCTAATTTTCAAGCAGAGACTATCATAACGAAGAAGAGGTGCACGATACGTTTTTCTTTTAGTTTGAGGAAGTCTCCAGGACATCGCGCTTTTGAGCGCGTATGCCAGGATCAATAACCCCAGCGGCCGGGCGCTCTGGCACAAATTGCTGATTTTTCGTGATGTTACATAATGCGTGATGTTACATAAACGTGATGTTACATAAACGTGATGTTACATAAAGAGGAGGTTATCAAATGCAGTTAGGACCAACCAATAGAACAGTTTTCCAGAATGCCTGGGTTGTCAGTGATCTTGAATCGGCCTGCATGCAGTGGGTCAATCAGATGGGTATAGGTCCTTTTTTTGTTTCCAATTATGAGGATGCCTTTACCGAGGTAACCTATCGAAACCAGCCAGCCGAGTTATCCATGCGGGTGGCTCTTGCACAGGCTGGACCTGTTCAGATTGAATTGATTGAACCCTTGACGCAGCAGTGTGCCTATCGAGATGTAGTGTCTGCGGGCCAGTCTGGTTTTCATCACATGTGTGTGTGGAGTGAAGATTTTGAGGCAGACAAGATCTATTTTGAGGAGCTTGGATACGTTGCTGCCAATACCGGAAGGTCAGGGATAACCCAGTTTGCTTACTTCGATACACGCGCGTTTATGGGCTGCATGCTTGAGCTGGTAACGCGAAACGCCGCCATTGAAACCCGGTTTGCAGAGATTGCCGCAGCGGCTGTAAACTGGGATGGTAGAGATCCCATTCGTGCCTGATGAAAATAACTGATGTAAAACTAATTGCTGCAAAACTAATTGCTGTAAGAATAGTTGATGGTTAAACGACAGTAATAACCCAAAGAGGATAAAATACATGCAAGTCTTAGATAACAGGTCCCGTTACCTGCTTTCGGCCGGGCAACTAGAAAAGCTGCTGGCCCAGGGTCATGTCAAGGTGTTCGACTGTGCGACGCATTTAGTACCTGATCCGGATAAGGGTTATGCCGTAAAGTCAGGTAGATCGGACTATGAAAAATCTCACATACCAGGCGCACAATTCATAGATTTGCAGGAGGAGTTATCGGACCAGGCTTCGCCCTACCGGTTCACGATGCCTTCGGCAGATGAATTTGCACAGCTGGTTGCTTCAAAAGGGCTTTCAAACGCAGATACGGCTGTTATCTATGCCAGTAATCATCCCATGTGGGCTTGCCGGTTGTGGTGGATGTTTCGAGTATTTGGTCATGACAGGGTAAAGGTTCTCGATGGCGGCCTTTCCGGGTGGCTCGGTCAGGGCTATGAGGTGAGTTCCCAGGCCAGCGTTGCATCAGCCGGAAGTTATAGTGTCCATGACAGTTCTGCCAGGGTTGCTCAGGCTGAAGATATTCTTGATGGGCTGGCCCAGGGGAATGCCTGTGTTTTGAATGCGTTGAGTGAAAAACAGCATCGCGGCGAAGGCCCCCATTATGGCAGGCCTGGTAGGATCACGGGCAGTAAGAGTGCTTCCTGGGACAAGTTTCTAGACAGAGATCAGACCTTTCTAGATAACGCTGAACTCGAAACCGTGTTAGCTGGCGTGGGTGCGCTGCAGGCCGAAAAAGTCATTACCTATTGTGGTGGAGGTATTGCAGCATCGATACCTTTATTTGCAATGGCGCTGCTGGGTCAGGAGGAACAAGTCAGTCTGTATGATAACAGCCTGTCTGAGTGGGCTAATAATGCGGATCTGCCCATGACCAGCGATCTATAACTGTAGTTAATATTCGCTGTTAATAACCGCTGTTAATAACCGCTGTTTACGAGGCGCCCAGGGATAGTAGATTATCAACGCATTGGTAGAGCGCTTCGAGATACTCAATATCGGCCTGCGAGAGTTGTAAATCAACCGCCGCCGCCAGCTCAGAGAGCTGCTGGGTAGTAGACACGCCCACCACGGGTGCGACTACACTGGGTTTCTGTAGCAGCCAAGCCAGGGCAACCTGAGCAGAAGAGGCATTGTGCTGCTCGGCAATCTCAGCACATCTCTCGGCGATTTGAAAATCCATTTCGCCACGGTACAGGCTGGCGGTGCGAAGCCTGTCTGCGCCTTTTGAGCGATTGGTGGAACCCGATTGCAGGCTGCCACGATAGGCCCCAGTGAGAATACCACGCGCCAGTGGTGACCAGGGGGTTACACCGACTCCGGATTGAATGCAGTAGGGTAGCATTTCTCGTTCTTCTTCTCTGTAGATCAGATTCAGATGATTTTGCATGGATATAAATTGAGCCCAGCCATGTCGCTCAGCGGTCAGTTGCAGCTCGGCAAATTGCCAGGCAAACATGGAAGACGCGCCAAGGTAGATGGCTTTGCCGGCTTTGACGATATCGTTCAGCGCTTCGAGCGTTTCTTCAATGGGGACTTGTGCCTGCCCTGGAATGCCATGTGGATGCCGGTGAATGATGAGCTGGTCTACGTAGTCCAGTCCAAGTCTGTCAAGGCTGGCGTTGACGCTCTCGATTATATGCTTTCTGGATAGCCCGCCCTGGTTGGCAGCTTTACCCATGGGCATGGATACTTTGGTTGTGAGCACATATTCATCACGGCGGAAGGTTTCTCTGAGTAATTGCCCCACCACTTCCTCAGAGGCGCCTATGCCATAGATATTGGCACAATCGAAGTAGTTGATGCCCAAATCCCTGGCTAACTCGAAAACTGGCCTGGAGGCGTCAAGGTCCAGCGTCCAGTCGCCTTGATGGCCTCTACCCGGAATCCCAAAATTCATGGTCCCTAAACATAGTCGAGAAACCATCAGGCCTGAGGATGAACCAAGTTGCGCTGTTTGCATTGGATTTTCCTGTGATGAGGTTTTTTTCATCATACAAGGCTAGGCCGATATTGACGAGCGTACCGGACTAAAGTATTGGTTATCGACTCTGGGCTACATTACAAGTCGCTTTCGACAGGCGAGTAGAGGTAAGTTGGTCGCACGGGGGTAGTAGGCGCGATGCCAGGAGCAATGTCCTTTTGCGCCTCCTGTGAACCCCTCTCCTGTGCTACTGTTAAGCTGTTTCTACAAAACGCTGTGGCCAAACTGGTCCGAGTTGACGCTATGAGGAGATCAGGTGGCTGAGCAAATCCCAGAGGATGATAAGACTGCACGTAAACCACTGACCAAACTGGTATTGGCCTCCTATTCTGCGCCGGCTACACCTTTAGCCCTTGTCGGTCTACCCATGGCGGTTTATCTGCCAGCGATATATGCGGACCCAGATGGTTTTGGGCTGGCTCTGGGAATGGTCGGCATTATTCTGACCCTGTCACGCTTTACCGACGTTGTTACAGATCCAATCATCGGATTCTTATCAGATCGGCTGAAGAGCCGCTGGGGAAGGCGCAAGCCGTTTGTCCTGGTTGGTACACCCATCTATGCTGCTGGAATCTGGTTGTTGTTTGTTCCTCCCATTGCTTTTACTGAAGTCACTTGGCTGGGTTTTGAGTTTAGTACCGGTTATCCCTATCTGTTTTGTATGGTTGCACTCACCTATCTGGGTTCGACAATTAAAGATCTCCCCTACATGGCATGGGGCGCTGAGCTTTCCAGAAATTATAACGAAAGAACTCTGGTGACTTCCTGGAGAGAAGGCTTTGCTGTTACCGGGGCATTGATTTCAGCCTTTACGCCCGCCCTTATTTTGTTTGCTGGTTACACTAAGCCAACCGATGCGGTTTATTTCCTGTCTGTCGCCATGTGCATAATCATGCCTATTGTCGTTTTGAATGCGTTATTGGTGGTGCCGGAGTATCCAGTGGTCATTACCGCCAAGAAGATACCCTTAAGAGACAGCCTGAAGCTGGTTTTTGCGAACAAGCCTTATGTCATGCTAGTGGTGATATTTGTCTTTTCCACCACCGGTGCAGCGATGACAAATAGTCTGAGCTTCTTTTTTGTCAAGCATCTGTTGCTAGCAGGTGATTTGTATGGTCTTTACCTGGCACCCTATTTTGTATCCCAGATTGTGGCGATACCATTGTGGTTTGCGTTGTCCAGAAGAATAGGTAAACACAGAGCAACCATGGTGGCCATTGGCTGGTATGCGTTCTGGTCCTGTTTTATACCTTTGATTGCGATTGCGCCGGCAGCCTGGTTTACGTCCTTTGGTATTCCCGAAATGCTTTCTTTCCTGCCAGACCAGCAGCATCAGACGGTGGTAGACCGGTTTGCTGGAATGGATACCGGCAAGTTCCTGTTTTTTGTTCTGATCATGTGCCTGAAAGGTTCTGCAATCGGTGCTCTGGCGGCGCTTCCTGCCGCGATGGCCGCTGACGTGGTGGATGTTGATACCTTAACCACAGGAGAACAGAGAGCAGGGGCGTATTTTTCTATTTGGAGTATGACGCGGAAAGCATCCTATGCGATAGGAATCACAGTGGGTACAGGTTCTGCTGTATTCTTTGGGTTTGACTCCCTGGCTGACCCTATGGATACCACAAATACCACCCAATCCTTGGTAATGCTGGCCTGCCTGTATTCAGTTATTCCAGCCATGTTTAAATTTGTGGCCATGCCTTTGTTATGGAAATACCCCTTAACTGAAGAAAAACTCGCAGAAATACAAGCAGGAATTAGTCAGTCTAAACCGGGCAGTTCCAGCTCAAATGGAGTCTCAGCTGATGCGTGATGAATCAGCGCGTCATAACTATCGATCACCCGGTCAGCCAGAAGTCGATCATCCTGATTCAGGTAAGGACTATTGATGCAAACCACCTTCATGCCGGCTGCCCTTGCTGCTATGAGCCCTGAAGGTGAATCTTCGAATGCCAGACACTGGCAGGGGTCAACGCCTAGCTGCCTGGCGCAGGCTAAAAAGATATCAGGCGAGGGTTTACTCTGGGCAATCTCATCGCCGCAGACAATGACTTGAAATAGTGATTGCCAGTTCTTTTTTGACAGTTTCACCTCCATCAGCTGACGCGATGAACTGGTGGCGATACCTATTGTTAAACCCTTGATCGACTCCAGACTTCGCAGGTAAGATTCTGCACCGGATATAGGCTCTGCGTCAGGGAATAGTTCGCTCAAAACGAGTTGTCGACGTCTTAGAAATTCCGTCGGTGTCATTGGCAGGTCGTAATGATCGACAGTCATCTTCGCAGACACAGTGGCCTGCCTACCAATGATGGTACGCTTAAAGGCCATTGTGAAGGTCTTGGCAAACGGGTCCATAACACTTTGAGTCGCTATGCTGTAGAGAGGTTCTGTGTCGAGCAGGGTTCCGTCAAGGTCAAAGATGATAGCTGCTGGTTTGAATAATGCGCTCATGATAAATTTAGCTCCAGTAAGAATTCTTCTGTTAGAGATTCCATCAGCTTGTGGGGTATTATTTGCTTATATTGTTGGATGGTCTCTACGGCTTGTTCGGATAAGTTCATAGCGGAAAACAAAAGTGCTGGAGTCAGATTCGGTGGCTGTGCTCGATCTACCATGATACGGGTGAATAGGTATGCCATGGCATCATATTTTGAAAGTTTTTTTGAGGGCATGGTTTTACCGAAGTCGAGAGCGTTATGTCTGTTAAAAGAATAACATTAAATCCAGGGATAATTTTTGGGAAATTGCGGTCTATAGGGGGCATGGCAAGCTCACGCCAGATTAGCCATTGAAATTATTGCAGGGTTTAAAATAAAGGGCGTTAGCATCGGCGAGCTCTAGGGTTAGTAGTCTGGAAATAGCAGGCCTGAAATTATCAGCAAGGGTGTCTGAGTGGTGCGCCACTATAATCCCTCAGTTCTTTAAACGCATCACCCAGGTTTTCTGGCTGAGGGTGTTGTGATTTTTTATGTAATTGGAGATCAGAAAAAGTGATAAGAGTGAGTAACTTAGAAAAACGGTTTGGTCCGGTGGCCGCTGTTCGGGACATTTCCTTTGAAGTTCAGGCAGGGGAGGTTCTGGGCTTTTTAGGACCGAATGGAGCGGGTAAATCGACCACCATGAAAATGCTAACGGGGTTTATAAAGCCCACATCGGGTGAGATAGAAGTGTGTGGGTCTGATGTCCTGCTCGAGCCAAAAAGAGCACAACGCAGCATAGGCTACTTGCCCGAAGGCGCTCCCTGTTATGAGGAGATGACACCGAGGCGGTTTTTAAGATTCATAGCCGAAATAAGAGGCTTTCGCGGTGTTCAGTTAGACTATTGCGTTGACGAGGTAGTATCAAAACTGTCTCTTCAGGAGGTGCTGGACCAGAAAATAGAAACACTGTCAAAAGGCTTCAAGCGACGGGTAGGCCTCGCTCAGGCTATATTGCATGATCCCGAAGTGCTGATTCTAGACGAACCGACTGATGGCCTTGATCCGAATCAAAAGCATCATGTAAGAGAAATGATTAGCGGTCTCTCTGAGACTAAAATAGTCATCATTTCGACTCATATTCTCGAAGAAGTATCTGCCGTCTGTTCAAGGGCTATTATCATTGCCGACGGCAGAGTCGTGCTGGATGGTACGCCGGAGTCGCTGGAAGCAAGATCGAGATACTACCAGTCGGTTGTGATTGACCTGGATCAAAGCCGGCAAGCTGACCTTAAGACAGCCCTTACAGGGCTTGCTGAAGTTGCGACGGTGGAGAATGATGCCCGTGGCAGGTTGATTGTTTTTCCAGTTCAGCAGGACAATCAATTGCTAAGCGTTGTAAACCAGCTATTGCAGCAGGGGTCCTGGCAGGTCGATATGATTTATCAGCAACAGGGTCAGTTAGACGAAGTGTTCAGGTCTGTGACAGGGGGTGACACCCATGGATAATCTGTTAATCCTATATAAACGGGAATTTCAAAGTTATTTTTCAACGCCGTTGGCCTATGTGTTTATACTGGTTTTTCTGGTGCTGTCCGGGGTGTTCACTTTTTATCTGGGCAATTTCTATGAACGGGGCCAGGCTGATCTGGCTCCCTTCTTCAATTTCCATCCCTGGCTGTACTTGTTTCTGGTGCCAGCAGTCTCTATGAGGCTGTGGGCGGAGGAACGGAAATCTGGTTCAATCGAGCTGTTGTTAACTTTACCGGTTAGCCAGTTCAATGCTGTTGCCGGGAAGTTCCTGGCAGCCTGGTCGTTTACCGGTATTTCTCTGATTGGCACCTTTCCGTTGTGGATTACAGTTAATTATCTGGGTGACCCTGATAATGGGGTTATTTTTGCAAGTTATATTGGCAGTTGGTTCATGGCGGGTGGCTTTCTGGCGATCGGATCCTGTACCTCTGCGCTCAGTAAGAGCCAGATTATTGCGTTTATTACCTGTGGCTGTATTTGCTTGCTTTTTGTTCTTGCTGGATTCCCTCTGGTACTTGCAGCATTTCAGTCCTGGCTACCGCAAGTGTTGCTGGATACCATTGCCAGCTTGAGTTTTTTAACCCATTTTACTGCGATTTCGAAGGGTGTACTGTCGCTTCAGGACTTTCTCTATTTCGTATCTATGATTTTGTTATGGTTGCTGCTGACCTCAGCAGTGATCGATGCGAAGCAAGCGGATTAAGAGGAAAAACCTGTGAAAAAATATCTAAATTCAGTTTCCAGTGTCGTCTTTATCCTGTGCGGCTTTCTCGTGTTCAGTGTTTTTAATAACACTTTTTTCCATAATGTACGGTTGGACTTAACTGAAAATAAATTGTTCACCCTGGCTGAAGGCAGCCGGGAAATTGTGGCGGCCCTGGACGAACCGATCCATCTGTATTTTTTCTTTTCGGAGAAGGCAAGCGCTGATCTGACCTCACTACGAACCTATGCGGATCGAGTAGCTTCACTGTTGGAGGAATATGCGCTGCTCAGCAATGGGAAGATCCAACTGAGCCGGGTGAACCCTGAACCTTTTTCGGAACAGGAAGACCAGGCAGCGGCTTTTGGCCTTCAGGCTATACCGGTTTCAGCCAGTGGAGATGAACTTTATTTTGGTTTAGCGGGCACCAACGCGCTGGATCAAGTTGAAATCATCAGCTTTTTTCAACCTGATAAGGAGGAATTCCTGGAATATGAGGTCAGTAAAATGATCTATGGCCTGAACACAACAGGAAAACCCAGAGTTGGACTGCTGTCGTCATTACCGGTGCGTAGCAGCGTCGACCCGAATACCTTTCAGCCTTCCCCGGGCTGGGTTGCCACTAGTCAGTTGGATTCCTTTTTCGAAGTCATTGAAATTGAAGCTACGGCTGATGCTTTGCAGGAAGATCTGGAACTGCTGATTTTGTTGCACCCGAAGAACCTGACCGAAGCGATGCAGCATTCCATAGACCAATACCTGATGAAAGGGGGTAAGTTGCTTGCCTTTATCGATCCGCTGGCAGAGATGGATCGGCCAGCCCAGGCTAATCCGATGATGCCGGTGCTACCCCAGGGACAATCATCAGATTTGAACTGGCTGACGCAAGCCTGGGGTGTCACGCTTCGATCATCGGTGGTTCTGGGTGATTCGCAAAATGCTTTGACCGTAAGTAGTGCTTCTGGCATGCCGGTCAGGCATATGGCAATACTCGGATTGGGCCCGGCTGCATTACGAGCAGATGATGTCATCACCGCTGGTCTGGAGAGCCTGAATTTCTCTACAGCCGGTATTCTGGATATCGACCAATCCAAGGATGTGGTAGTGACACCGCTGATAATGTCCAGCGAGTTTTCGGGTCCTCTGGATGCTGTTCAGTTTCAATTCCTCAGAGATCCCTCTGATTTACAAAAAAGTCTGAATGTCACAGGCCAGGCATATCCAATTGCTGTACGATTCAGTGGACCTGCGCGATCATCGTTTGCTGTTGAAGATGAAGCTGTTGAGCAGACTGACAGTACAGACTCGGTTGATCATACAGATGATCTCAATTTTATTCTGGTTGCGGACACAGACGTTCTTTCTGATCGTTTGTGGGTGCAAGTACAGAATTTCTTTGGCCAGGAGATTGCCTCGCCCTGGGCAGATAATGGTGATTTTCTGGTCAATGCTGTCGATAATCTGGGTGGTAGTGCTGCCTTGATCAGTGTTCGTAGCCGAGGCCGGTTTACCCGCCCGTTTGAGGCTGTGCAAAGTATCCGCAGGCAGGCGGAAGCAAAATACCTTGCGAGCGCAGAAGCCTTGCAGCTGCGCCTGACTGAAACTGAAAGGAAACTGAGCGAATTACAGTCATCGAAAGTAGATGACATGAGCTTGAGCCTGTCTCCTGAAGAAGAAAGTGCCTTATTGCAGTTTCAGCAAGAAAAACTGGTGATTCGTAAACAACTCCGCGACGTTCGGCACCAACTGGATAAGGATATTGAACAGCTTGGCACAACACTGAAATTCCTCAATATAGCGTTAGTGCCGATTTTACTGACCCTGCTGCTGCTTGGCATTAACCTCATGCGGGCCAGAGCAGAGGAGATTAGTTCATGACCGGGCGTAGACTATGGCTTGGTGCTCTTATTCTCGGCGTCATGCTGGTCGCTGTCTGGCAGCATTATCAGACGAGCGGATCTCGGCCGGCGGCACTGGCGCTGTTTCCCGAGTTATCTACCCATCTTGCAGGACTCAGCTCGATACAGGTGCAATCTCAAGCTGATAAGGTGACTTTATTGCGTCAGGAAGATGGCTGGGTAGTGGCTGAGCGCGACCACTATCGAGCAGATTTTTCTAAGATTAATTCGCTCGTGGAAGCCCTGGCCAAGGCCAGGCTCGTTGAAAGCAAGACTGCAAAACCAGCCAATCACGCCATCCTGGGGCTGGCTGGACTGTCCACACAGACCAGTCATGCTAGAAGAGTCAGTGGCGTTAGCGGAGACTATGAATTTTCAATTCTGGTTGGGAATAAATCTGACCTGCGAGAGGCAAACTTTGTTCGCCGGGAGTCAGAAGACCAGGTCTGGCTAACTGATGTGGTTCTGGACCCTGATAGCGAAGCTCAAATGTGGTTGGATGCGACGATTATCAATGTCGAGGAAAGTCTTATTCTGGAGGTGGAATTTTTTAGCGCTCAGGGCGAAAGCACCTTACGAGCATTCAAGGCCGAAACAGCAGAGAACTGGCAGCTTGCCGGTGCTCATGAGGGATTACCCTTGAAATACTCAACCATTGTTAACGCCTTGGGGCGGGCCCTGACCAATGTGCGCCTGGTCGATGTGGCTGTGCATGACCCGGTTCGATGGAAGGATAAGCGCGCTGTGACATTTGGATTGACCGAGCAGCGAGTGGTTGCTGTTTCAGTAGCCGATATCCAGGAACAATACTGGCTCAGGGTAGAGGACAGTGATGGCTTGCCCGATCAGGCAAGGTGGGATTACCGGGTCGAGCGGTATGTCTTTGACGAGTTCACTAAAACAGCAGAAGACTTTCTTCAAGAAGCCGATGAATTGGTACAGGACTGAGGTATTAAGATGTATGAATTTCTTAACATGGATCGTAACGGCCCGGTTGTAACGGTGACTCTGAATCGACCTGAAGCGCTTAATGCCCTCAATAGAGAAATCATGAGTGAAATCGAAGCGGCTTCGAGATCATTTCTGCAGGACGAAGCACTGGTCGTCGTTTTTAAGGGAGCAGGCAGACATTTCAGTGCAGGCGCAGATCTTAAACAGGTTGCCGAGCGGGATGTTCCCCTGGTCCAGCGAAGGCGAGATGCTGCGCTTGGGTCAAGAATGATCAAGGCTATTCAGGCGATACCACAGGTCACTATAGCGGCGATTCAGGGTGCAGCCCTGGGCGGCGGCGCTTGTATACCTACGGCCTGCGATTTCCGGATTGGTGCGGATAATTGCTATTGTGGATATCCGGAAGTGAATCTGGGAATGAACCTGATGTGGCATGCCGTGCCGCTTTGTGTACAGCTAGTGGGTATTGCCAGGGCAAAACGAATGATAATGCTGGGCGAAAAAATCCCTGCCGATACTTTGTATAACTGGGGATTTTTGGATGAACTGGTGACCAGGGAGGAATTACCGTCAGCCACGACTGCTATGGCAAAGCGTTATGCTGATCAGCCACCAGTGGCAGTACAGATGATTAAGCAGAGCATCAATCAGTATTGCAGTGTGTTAGATAGTGCGGTTATGCATATGGATGCAGACCAGAATTTGTTGACCGCCGGCACCGAAGATCGGCGCGAGGGAGTCAATGCTTTCTTTGAGGGTCGAAAGGCCCGTTATACTGGCGATTAAGTTAATTAAGCCAACAGGCCTTGGCAGTATCAGTCTCCGGTGTCGAGAATAGCGAGGTCCTGGCCTTCCTGGATCTGGTCTCCTTCGCTAACCAGTATCTCTTTTATGATGCCTTTCTCGGGGGATTCAACCGGAATTTCCATCTTCATGGATTCCAATATCAGGATCACATCTTCTTCTTCCGTTGCGGTACCTGCTGCAGCTTCAATTTTCCAGACGTTACCAGTAATTTCTGATTCTATTGTTACGAGGGCCATGGGTAATACTCTTATTGGTCAAACATGATAACGTGTCGGGCTTCCTGGCCGGTTTTGAGTGCTTCGAGGGCGAGGTTTATATCTGCCAGTTTGATGTGTTTAGATATCATCTCATCAAGATGCAGCTTGCCGGCAAGATAAAAATCAACGAATCTTGGCATGTCGACACGGAATCGGTTAGAGCCCATATTTGAGCCCTGGATTTTTTTCTCTGCCAGGAAATCAACGCCGTGAAGCTCGACCATGGTGCCCACCGGAATCATGCCGATGACAGTTGCAGTGCCGCCACTGCATAGCATTTGGAATGCCTGTTCGGCGGTTGCTTTCAGGCCAATGGCTTCAAAAGTATAGTCACAACCACCCTGGGTCATCTCTATGACCTCGCCAACGGCGTTGCCTGAACTCGCATTGATGGTGTGGGTTGCTCCCACAGCCTTGGCTAACTCCAGTTTGGAATCGACCATATCAACCGCAATAATCTGTCCCGCACCCGCGATTGCTGCGCCATTAATGGCCGCTAAACCGACCCCGCCGCAACCGATGACAGCGACTTTCGAGCCGGGTTCGACCGCGGCCGTATGAAATACGGCGCCGACGCCCGTGGTGGTGGAGCAGCCGATGAGTGCAGCGCGGTCCATGGGCATGTCTTCCCTGACCTTAACCAGCGCATGTTCATGAATCAGCATCAGCTCAGCAAAAGAAGATAGGTTTAGAAACTGATGCACTGTTTCTCCCTGTATGCTCAGTCTGCTTTGTTCGCTGGCTGCTCTGGATACTTCAGGGCTGGCACAGAGAGACAAATGGCCGGTCAGACATTTATTGCAATGGCCACAGAAGGCGGAAAGGCAGGTAATGACGTGATCACCTTTCTTAACATAGGTTACATCTCTGCCGACTTGTTCAACAATGCCGGCACTTTCGTGGCCCAATATGGTGGGCATCGGGTAGGGATAGGACCCATCTAGAAAGTGCAGGTCGCTGTGGCATACACCCGCCGCCACAGGTCTGACGAGGACTTCTCGAGGACCTGGCTTGGAAACCTGTACTTCTTCTATTTCCAGGGGTTTGTTTGCTTCTCTTAAAACGGCTGCTTTCATTGTCTTTGTCTCCGACAGGGTATAATTCAGGTTTGATAGTGTGCAAAACTACCACGTTTCGCCAATGATTTACTATGCTCGATGAAAAACAGCTAAGAGACAAAATCGAATATTCTGCGGTCATAGCACTCGGAAGCAATCTGCATAACCCCCGGGCACAGATTAACAAAGCAATCGGGCTGCTCAGCTCCGAATACCCTGCTTGTTTTTGTGCATCATCGGTTTACCGCACAGCACCGGTAAAAATGCGAGACGCTTCTGAGGATTTTGCCAATGCGGTGGTCACATTTAAGACGACCCGCAGCCCACAGCAATTGCTGACCCAGCTGCGAGCCATGGAGCGAGATGCAGGGCGCCCTTGGCAGCATGGGCCCAATGAAGCCAGAATTCTGGATCTTGATATTATTGCTTATGGTGACCTGATGGTGCATCAGGAGAATCTTTCGATTCCACATCCCAGGGCCCATCAGCGGCAATTTGTCATGGTACCCCTGCTGGAAATCTGTCCGGATTTCAGATTCCCCGGCATGGACCAGTCTTTGCCGGCGTTAGTGAATCAAGCGCCAGCATTGCGGCTCGAAAAATGGCGCTAGAGAATATTGGAAGTATGATTTTCCCAGTAAGGTGCTTTTAATTCTGCTTTGTACAGTTTGCCGTTGGGGTGTCTGGGTAGGTCAGTCATGAAACTGATTGATTTAGGGCATTTAAGGTGGGAGAGGTTTTCTCTGCAGTAAGCAATCAGTTCTTGTTCCAATGTACAAGGCTGGTAATTTTGGTGTGCCGGTTGGACCACTGCTTTGACTTCTTCGCCGTATTCGGCATTAGGAATGCCGAATACGGCTGCATCCATGACTTGGCCATGGCTCAGGAGAACGTCTTCAATTTCCTGGGGATAGATATTGACGCCGCCAGAAATAATCATGAAAGATTTTCTATCCTTCAGGTAGAGATAGCCATCAGTATCCACATAGCCCATATCGCCAAGGGTCGACCAGCCATACCGATTTTTTGCTTTAGTTGTTTTCTCCGGGTCCTTGAAATAGTTGAAATCGGTGCCATTAGCGAAATAGACAACACCAACCTGCCCCACAGGAACGATCGAACCCTCGTCATCAAGGATACGTAACTCGCCATGGATGGGTTTGCCGACACTACCTTTATGTGCGAGCCATTCAGCAGAATTGATAGCGGTTGAACCGTTAGCTTCGGTACCAGAATAATATTCGTACAGGATCGGCCCCCACCAGTTAATCATTTTTTCCTTGATGTGGATGGGGCAGGGTGCAGCAGCATGGATAGCAAAGCGTAAACTGCTGGTTTCATAGGAATGCCGAATAGCTTCCGGAAGCGCCAGCAGGCGCACAAACATCGTTGGCACCCATTGACTGTGGGTGATTTTTTCTTCCTGGATGAGACGTAAGGCGTCCTCTGCTGAGAATTTTTCCATGATGGTTGAGGTGCCACCCAGCCTCGATACCATCAGGTTGTATCGTAGCGGTGCGGAATGATATAGGGGTGCTGTTGACAGGTAGCGGACAGTATCATCGACCTGGTGGAGCTGGATTCTCTTTTTAGTGAGCTCTGTGACAGCACCGGGTGGGCTCATGGCAAGGTCGAAACGGACGCCTTTGGGCTTTCCGGTGGTGCCCGAGGAGTAAACCATTTCTGAGCCTTCAACTTCGTCCGCGACAGGGTCGGTGGATAGCCCTTTTATTTCTGTTTGCCAGTGGGCGTAGCGACCCGGGTCCAGGGTGATTACTTTAAGCTGAGCCGGCAGTTGTAACTGTATCCTGTCCAGAATGGTTTGCTTGGTTATCAACAGTTTGGCATCTGAGTTGTCCAGAATATAGTTGATCTCTCGGTTTTGAAACAGCGTGCTGATGGGCGTGTAGTACAGGCCTGAGCGCTGCGCAGCCCAGCAGATGGTCATATAGTGAAGGTCATTGTCGAGCAGGATGGCGATGCCGTCGCAGATTTGCAGCTGCCACTTTCTAAATAGGTGGGCGGTCTGATTCGATAGTTGATCCAATTGTCGATAGGTTACTGATTCGCCTGTGCCGGCAAGTTTGAAAGCTATTTTTTCAGGTCGCAGTTTATGGTGAATTCCGGGGTGCAGGGGATGGTACCTCTTTCAGCGACTAATCCTTACCGCCCTTTGGCGTGAAGGCAGACATTGGGAAGGGTGATACATTGCCTTTGGCTTCGGTAATTTTACCAACACCTTCTTTGGTTACTTCATCAATGCGCACGACTGAATGCAGGGGTAGGTAGCTGCGAGTCACGCCTTCGAATTCTGCTTTGAGTTTTTCTTCGCTTGGGTCAACCAGTAATTGTGTTCTTTCGCCGAAAACCAATTCTTCTATTTCAATGAAACCATACAGATCTGACTGGTAAATCTGGCGGGCATAAACTTCAAAAATCTGCCCTTGATTAAAGAAAATGACTTTGTATGTTGGAGTTTTTGACATATAGGTTGCTCAGTGTAGGACGCCGTGGCGCCAAATATAGACGAAAGCAAGGGAGTTATTCCCCTGACAAGGCTATATCAGGGCTGATTATACGGAATTCAAGCCTGCGATGCGATTGCTCTGGACTAGATTATTTCCAGACGATGCTGTCAGCCCGGAATATCTCTAGGTGAATGCGCCGGTGCAGAATATAATAGCCGTCCGTTTTTTAACTAAAAGCTGTGAGTCTGTGCCCGAACCCAAGGTATTTATAAAAACGCACGGTTGCCAGATGAATGAGTATGATTCATCTAAAATAGCCGACCTGCTGAAAATGTCTCAGGGCTATCAGTTGACAGAACATGAGAGCCAGGCGGACCTGTTACTCTTGAATACCTGCTCGATTCGTGAAAAAGCCCAGGAGAAAGTTTTCCATCAACTAGGGCGTTGGCGAAAGCTGAAAGAAGCTAATCCTGATCTTGTAATAGGTGTGGGTGGCTGCGTTGCCAGCCAGGAAGGTAAGGCGATCAATAGCAGGGCACCCTATGTAGATGTAATTTTTGGCCCCCAGACCTTGCATCGACTCCCAGCTATGCTGAGCGAACTCAAGCAGACAGGTACAAGTCTGATTGACATCAGTTTTCCGTCAATAGAGAAATTTGATTCGTTACCTGAGCCTTCGGTGAAGGGGCCGTCAGCTTTTGTTTCAGTTATGGAAGGCTGTAGTAAATATTGTACGTTTTGCGTAGTTCCTTATACACGCGGTGAAGAAGTGAGCAGGCCGTTGCCTGATGTACTTAAAGAGATTCTCCAGCTGGCCGCCAAAGGTGTCAGAGAAGTGAATTTGCTGGGACAGAATGTTAACGCCTACCGAAGTGTGCTCGACTCAGGGGGTACTGCAGATCTTGCTTACCTGATTAGTGTCGTTGTTAAGATAGAAGGCATCGATCGGGTCCGCTATACGACCTCTCATCCAGTAGAGTTTTCCGATGGCCTGATCGATTTGTATGATGAAGTGCCGGAATTAGTTAGTCATCTGCATTTACCTGTGCAGAGTGGATCGGACAGGATACTTGCAAGGATGAAACGGGGACACACGATACTCGAATATAAATCGAAGATAAGACGATTAAGGGCGATCAGGCCGGAGTTGAGTCTTTCCTCAGATTTCATAATTGGTTTTCCCGGAGAGACAGAAGATGATTTCTCACAAACTATGCAACTGATAGATGACATTGGCTTTGATCACTCCTTCAGTTTTATTTATAGTGCCCGTCCAGGAACCCCTGCAGCAGATTTGAAAGATGAAACGCCCCTGGAGGTCAAGAAACAGCGCCTTGCTGTTCTGCAGGGTAGAATAAGCCAGCAGGCCACGCGCATCAGTGAGGCTATGATAGGGTCTACTCAACGCATCCTGGTTTCAGGCGTTTCACGAAAGGATCCAGGTCAACTGCAGGGCAGAACCGAAAATAACCGAGTGGTTAATTTTTTTGACCTGGACAGGTGTCATATAGGGACCTTTGTAGATGTTGAAATTTTTGAAGCATTGCCCAATTCGCTCAGGGGTAAGCTAGTGTGAGCGTTTTAGTGCTTTTTTTTTGGTCTAAGGACCAGTACTCTAGTCTTTTGATCTAACAGCATAATATGAATTTGGAATTATCTCCGTACCAACTGACCCTGGAACCAGACGATAGTCGGCAGTTAGTGAACCTATGTGGTCCTTTAGATGCCAATTTGCGACAAATTGAAAAGCGTCTTGGCGTGACAATTCATAATCGTGGAAATGAATTTGAACTTTTTGGTGATCAAGAAACAGTCTGTGCTGCAGGAGAATTGCTCTCGCATCTGTATCGGGAAGTTTGCAGTGGAACGCAGATGACGGCAGATACAGTACATTTGTTTTTACAAGAGTCTGGCGTCGAAGCCCTATCCATGGGCGTAGATGACAAAAGCGATATCATTCAGACAAGACGCAAAGACATAAGGCCCAGAGGGCGTAATCAAATTGCCTATGGGCGTGCTATTCGCAGCCATGATATAAGCTTTGGCATTGGCCCGGCGGGTACTGGAAAAACGTTTCTTGCAGTGGCCAGCGCTGTGGAAGCTTTTGAGCAAGAGCGCATTGGTCGCATTCTGCTGGTACGACCTGCTGTAGAAGCCGGGGAAAAACTCGGCTTCCTGCCGGGTGATCTGAGCCAGAAAATAGATCCGTATCTTAGACCGCTGTACGATGCCCTGTATGAATTATTCGGCTTTGAGAAAGTAGAAAAATTAATCGAAAAGGGCTTTATTGAAATTGCCCCCCTGGCTTATATGCGCGGCCGAACCTTAAACGATTCTTTTATCATTCTTGATGAAAGTCAGAATACAACAATAGAACAAATGAAAATGTTCCTGACTCGAATTGGGTTTGGTTCTACGGTTGTAATTACCGGCGATATTACCCAGGTTGATTTACCATCACATACCAAGAGTGGTTTGCGCCATGTGATGAGCGTGCTGGGCCAGGTTAAAGGCTTGTCCTTTACCAGGTTCACAGCAAAAGATGTGGTAAGACATCCTCTGGTGCAAAGAATTGTTGAGGCCTATGACCTGCATGAAGAGCAGATATCTTCTGGCAATCCTTTGGACAGCTAACATCTGAATATGGATAAATATCTCATTGAGATGCAACAGGTAGGGCTTTGCCAGGGGCTTTTTGACCCGGAGTTGGCGAGGCCATGGTTTGAGCGCAGCCTTGAGCGCTTAGATCAGCCGTCCTGCGAGTGCTGTATCCGGTTTGTGGAAAAGCAGGAGATCCAGCAACTGAATTTGCGTTATCGGCAACAAGATAAATTGACTAATGTATTGGCTTTTGCTCAAAATTCTGTTGATGAGTGCGGTCGTATTTTGTTGGGTGACGTCGTTATTTGTCCTGCAGTTTTGGCGGCTGAAGCACAGACCCAGGAAAAAGAGCTATTGCAGCATTTTGCCCATCTGGTAATTCATGGAATACTGCATTTAAAAGGCTTTGATCATATTGCCGAGCGCGAGGCAAAAGAAATGGAGCGGTTGGAGGTCATGTTGCTGGAAGCGCTTGGTATCAGGAATCCTTACCATGAGGACTCATTATGAGTGAAGGTGATTCGAGTAGTGATGCCAGTCGAAGCTGGTTAGAGAGACTTTCTCTGGCCCTGACGGGTGAGCCAGGTTCCAGGCCTGAACTGCTGGAACTTTTGCGTGCTTCCAAAGAAAGAGGGCTGCTTGACGCTGAGGCATTGAGTATTATCGAAGGGGCGTTGACGGTGTCTGACATGAAAGCCCGCGAGATAATGGTGCCCAGGGCGCAGGTGGTGTTTTTGAAAAGTGATCAGACTACCAGCGAAATCCTGTCTCAGGTCATTGAATCCGGACACTCGCGGTTTCCCGTGGTGGGTGATAACACGGATGAAGTACTGGGTATTCTGCTGGCAAAAGATCTGTTGTTTCTTGCTCATCCTGACAGCTCGGAGAAATTCAGCCTTCGTAATCTGTTAAGGCCGAGTTCCGGTATTCCGGAAAGCAAGCGGTTGGATGTGCTACTCAAAGAATTCCGCTCGAACAGGAATCACCTGGCCGTAGTCTATGATGAATATGGTGGTATGAGCGGCATCATCACCATCGAGGATGTACTTGAACAAATTGTCGGTGATATAACCGATGAGTTCGATTACGATGAAGATGACTTTATCAAACCGCACTCTGATGGAACTTATACTGTAAAAGCATTGACCACGATCGATGATTTCAATGACTTTTTTGGCAGTAGTTTTAGTGAAGATGAATTCGATACCATTGGTGGGTTGATGATAAACAGGATTGGGCGGTTACCGACCAGGCACGATAATATTGTAATGGACGGTTTTTCTTTCAGTGTTTTGAATGCAGATAACCGCAGGATTCACCTGTTACAGGTTGCCCGCCGCAGTCTGGATTAATTAAACCTATGAAGGGATTGCCGATCTTGACGGGCATCTGGGCCAGGCTTGGCCTGGCCTTATTTTCTGGCATGCTCATGCCTCTGAGTTTCGCGCCTTTTGACGTGTGGCCATCTGGTATCGCCGCCATTGCTCTGCTGCTTATAGCGATCCATGAAGGTACGATAAAACAGGTGGTTCTGTGTCACTACGTATTTGCAGTGGCCCTGTTCGCCGTGGGCACATCCTGGCTTTACGTCAGTATTTACACTTTTGGGGGCGCATCAGTCGGTCTGGCAGTGATTCTGGTTATGCTCTTTGTCATTTTCTGGTCCCTTAGTTTCCTGCCACAGGCATGGCTGTATGCTCGTTTTATACGGCAGTGGCGTTTTCAGGTGGTGCTGGGGTTTCCGATAATCTGGGTCCTGGGAGAATGGTTGAGAGGTTGGTTGTTAACGGGGTTTCCCTGGTTTTATCTGGGTTACAGCCATCTTTATAGCCCATTGGCTTCTTTTGCCCCCGTTGCCGGCGTGCTCGCTGTTAGCTTCGCGGCGTGCCTGCTCGCTAGTTTGCTGTTTAGTTTCCTGGTTAAGCGGCAGAAGCGATTCGCGCTCCTGGGCATGGCAGTCATCTTGCTGGCTGTGGGTGCCGCTGAGCTGGAATTCGTAACGGCAGGCAGTTCCATCCAGGTGGCCGCGGTTCAGGGAAATATAGACCAGCACAGCAAGTGGCAGAGAAATATGGTGATGCCCATTGTCAATCACTACAGCAAATTGACTGAACCGGTCTGGGGCGCTGATCTCATCGTTTGGCCTGAAGCAGCCATTACCTTGCTGCGCGGTGATGCGCATTGGTTGCTTGCTCAGTTTAAGGCCCTTTCAGAGGCATGGGGCAGCACGTTGCTGATGGGTATTCCTGATCGGAATCAGGATGGCAGGTACTTAAATAGCGCCGTTGTTGTTGGTGAAACACCCGGCCAGTATATTAAGCAGCAGCTCGTTCCCTTTGGCGAATATGTTCCTTTTGAGGACTACTTACGGGGCCTGATTACACTATTTGATCTACCCATGTCGCGGAACGTAGCAGGCGGATCAGGACAGAAGCCGCTTATGGCAGGCGACATCAGATTATCAGTGTCTATCTGTTATGACGTTGTTTTTCCGGAGCTGGTTCGCGGTAATGTCAGTGATCCCGGGCTGATGGTGACCATCAGTAATGATACCTGGTTTGGTAACTCCTATGGTCCTGATCAGCATATGCAGATTGCCAGTATGAGGGCCCTTGAAAATGGCCGGTACCTGCTCAGGGTGACCAACAATGGCATAACAGCTCTGGTTGATTACAAGGGCCAGATTGTTCAGCAGTTGCAAAGAGATACGGCGGCGGTATTGTCTGCTGAGGTGCCAATTATGCGTGGCCTGACACCTTACCACCAATATGGCCAGGCGCCTTTTCTAATCATTCTGGGTTTGCTGCTTACCGGTCTGTGGTTGTCCTCAAGACAGGAGAATCACCGGAAGCCATAGCTGCATCTAATAGGCTTCAGGTACAATGCAGATTTGCGGCACTCTCAGGGATCCCATGCATCACGAAAAAGCGATTACCCCATATTCTCCTAGCCAGTTAGAACGTCAGGTCCAGAAGACCTGGCAGGATAACGGCGCCTTTGTCGTCGATGAGCAGAGCGACAAGCCGAAATTTTATTGCCTGGCCATGTTTCCCTACCCCAGCGGGCAGTTACATATGGGCCATGTAAGAACCTATACACTGGGTGATGTGATTGGTAGATTCCAACGTTTAAATGGCAAGCATGTATTACAGCCCATGGGCTGGGATGCATTTGGCCTGCCGGCTGAGAACGCCGCTATCAAAAATAAAGTAGCGCCTGCCCAGTGGACGCTGGGGAATATAGCGCAGATGAAACGGCAGATGCAGAGTTTGGGTCTGTCTTATGATTGGTCACGGGAATTTGCAACCTGTAACCCTGAGTATTATCGCTGGGAACAGTGGTTCTTCACCAGAATGTTCAGCAAAGGTCTGGTTTATAAAAAAGCGGCCTGGGTGAATTGGGATCCGGTGGACCAGACAGTGCTTGCTAATGAACAGGTTGTTGATGGCAAGGGCTGGCGTTCAGGGGCGGTAGTAGAGCGGCGTGAACTTTCCCAGTGGTTCATAAAAATCACCCAGTATGCCGAAGAGCTGCTCAACGAATTGGATCGTCTGCCAGGCTGGCCGGACAAAATAAAGACCATGCAGAGAAACTGGATTGGTCGATCGGAAGGCGTTGAAATACATTTTACGCTGAGCGACGCCGATGCGGTGTCGGTCTATACCACTCGCCCGGACACGTTGATGGGGGTGACCTATCTGGCTGTTGCTGCACAGCATCCGCTGGCCCGTGAAGCTGCCAGCAAGGATCCTGATCTGCAGGACTTTCTGGAAGAGTGTAATCAGGTGAAAGTCGCAGAAGCTGATATGGCCAAGCTTGAAAAGAAAGGGATGAATACAGGCTACTATGCCACGCATCCTCTAACAGGTGAACCTGTCCCAATCTGGGTGGCAAATTTTGTGTTAATGGAGTATGGCTCCGGCGCGGTTATGTCTGTACCAGGACATGACCAGAGAGACTGGGAGTTTGCCACTAAATACAGTTTGCCGATTCAGCAGGTTATAGAATCGATGAGCGGAGACCCGGTTGATCTCAGAGTTGCTGCTTTTACTGCAAAAGGAAGTCTTGTTAACTCTGGTCAGTTTAATGGCCTGGGATTCAGTGAGGGTTTCTCTGCAATTGCCAAAGCGCTGGAAGAAAAAGGCCTGGGCAGTAAACAGGTCAATTTCAGGTTGCGTGACTGGGGCGTTTCAAGGCAGCGATACTGGGGTTGTCCCATACCCATTATTCATTGTGAAAAATGTGGTGCGGTACCGGTACCCGAAGATCAGTTGCCAGTTGAATTGCCGAGGGATATCGTTTTTGAAGGTGTTGGCTCACCCATCAAGAAAATGCCGGAATGGTATCAGGTGGCTTGTCCTGAATGTGGTCACGATGCGGTCAGGGAAACGGATACTTTTGATACTTTCATGGAGTCTTCCTGGTATCACGCCAGATTCATGTCCAGTGATAGCGATACTGCCATGGTTGATGACAGGGCAAAGTACTGGCGTCAGGTTGATCATTATGTAGGCGGTGAGGAACATGCCATTCTTCACCTTTTGTATGCGCGGTTTTTTCACAAGGTCATGCGTGATGAAGGCATGCTGGTTTCCAATGAACCCTTTGAAAAACTACTGGCGCTGGGTATGGTGCTACAGGACGGCAGTAAAATGTCTAAGTCTTCCGGAGATGCCGGAGATCCTAAAATTTTACTGGAAAGCTTCGGTGCCGATGCTGTTCGTATGGCTATGATGTTTGCAGCACCGCCGGAACAGAGTTTTGAGTGGGCAGAAAATGGCGTTGAAGCGGCGCATCGATGGCTGAGAGCTCGACTATGGTTAACCATCGAGCAACATTGTCAGACCGCTGAAATAGCCGATCTTGAGGTAGCTAGACTGAGCGACAGTCAACGTGAATTACGTCGTTTAACGCATGAGACACTGGCAAAGGCCAGGGACGATTATGATCGCAGGCTGGCCTTCAACACCGTTATTGCAGCCGTTATGACGCTGATGAACAGTGTTATCAAATTTTCCGATAGATCCGACCAGGGGCTTGCTGTTAAACATGAAGCGTTGCAGGTTGCCGTTCTGGTCATGTCGCCCATCACCCCTCATATTTGTCATGTTTTATGGAAAAAATTGACCTCGGAGGATATTGAGTCGGCGTGCTGGATCGAGACAGATGAGGCAGCGCTGGAGAAATCGACTATTGAACTGGTTATCCAGATCAATGGTAAATTAAGAGCCAGGCTCACTGTTCCCGCTGGCCTAGATGATGCCTCAGCGCAGTCAGCAGCAACAGAACATGAAACAATCAAAAGACTGCTCGAAGGCATGAATCTGCGCAGGGTGATTCATGTGCCTGACAAACTGATTAACTTTGTTGTCAGCCAGTGAGTGGATAGGTAAGGGGAAAGTCAAATGGTGCTACGCTTTACCGGTCTGATGCTTTGTATGCTGGTGTCTGGCTGTGGTTTTCAGTTGCGTGGGATTGGGGCAGATTCGACTCTGGACGTGCCTGTATATTTGAAGGTAGAAGGCGTTGCCGCAGAGTCCAGACGTGACCTCAGAGCGGTGTTAAGCAGCACAGGATTAAAGTTTGTTGAACCTTCGCAGGCCCGATTCATGTTGGTTGTTGGTCACGAAAAATTGAATAAGTGGCCGATTGCGAATTCTTTTACCTTGAATAGCAGCGATTATGAGTTTGTTCTGGAACTTCAGTTCAGGCTCGAGAGTATCAGCACAGGTGACGTTCTTGTAGATGATGTAGTGACCGCATCTGCACTTTTTGAATCTGATAGATCCAATTTGCTGGCAAGTCGACGCGAAGAAGCAGTAATTTTGTCAGAAACAAGAATACAGGCAGTGCAGCGGCTGGTAGAGCGGATACGGGTATCTATTTCTAATCATAGAAAGGAAAACCTGCTGGGTCCGGTTAGGGAAACTAAGTAACACAGGCACATTATGAGGCAAGTGAATTGAAAGTTTATCCTGAAAAGCTGGCTCAGGCGCTCTCAGGCGGGCTGTCGTCGATTTATATTGTCAGTGGTGATGAACCGCTGCTTGTTCAGGAATGCTGCGACAGTATTCGCCTGGCAGCCCGGGAGGCAGGTTATTCAGAGCGGGAAATATTTCATGTGGAAACAGGGTTTGACTGGCAGGAGTTTATCTATAGCGCCAATAGCCTGTCTCTGTTTGCAGATCAGAAGCTCTTGGAGTTGCGCATGTCAGCTGCCAAACCGGGTAACGAGGGAGCACGTTATCTTAAGGAATATGCTTCTGCGCCGGCTTCTACCAATTTACTGTTGTTGAGTTTGCCCCGCCTGGATCAGGCAACACAAAAATCACAATGGTTTAAAGCGCTGGAAAAAGCCGGCGTGTTTATTCAGGTTTGGCCCGTTGCCAGCAAGGATCTACCTCGGTGGATTGATACCAGGTTTAAAAAAGCAGGTCTGCAGGCTAGCCGTGATGCAGTCTGGTCTATGGCTGCGCGAGTCGAAGGTAATCTGCTGGCAGCCGCACAGGAAATTGATCGCATTAAATTAATTTCCCAGAGTCCGAGAGTAGAAGTTGATGCCGTTGAAGAAGGTGTTGCCAACAGTGCCCGGTTCGATGTGTTTCAGCTGCTGGATGCAGCGCTGATGGGAAAAGCGAGTCGATGCCTGAAGATTACTGATAGTTTGCGAAATGAAGGAGCCGAAATACTCTACCTGAGTGCCATGCTTGCCAGGGAAGTTCGCAGTTTGGTTAACATGGCGGAGATCATGCAGCACAGCTCGGTTGAAGCTGCCCTGCAACAGGGCCGGGTATGGCAAAAACGTAAGCCAATGGTGACGGCTTGTTTGCAGCGCCACGATTTAGCTGCATTGCTGAACTTGCAGTTAAATGTCAATTCGATTGACCCGCTGGTAAAGGGAGTCCAGGCCGGCGACCCGTGGGATGCGTTAACCCGAGCCGTATTGATGCTCGCAGGCATAGTGCTGCCATTATCTGGGTTACACCCACCAAGGGTTAGTTCACTTTAGTCTCAGCAGCTGAACCCAGTTTAATGAGATCTAGTTTTTGCCGGCTGTTGTCAAAAATCGTGATACTGCCGTTATCAGGCCGGCACACAGATATCTGGTCTTTCCCTAATGCCACCGCAACCAGGGCATTGATTGCAATGAAATGAGAAAAAATAGCGGTATCTGATGGCAGATCGAGCAGACAGTTCACCATGTTGTCCTGCCAGCTTCTGAGTTCTGTTGATTGTTCTGACCAGTAGCCCTGCATGACTTTCTGTAACCAGGGTCCTCGTTCTGACAAACTGAGTCCGGTCGATGGCACCTCAGCAACCCGATTCTCGATTACAGCAGCAATGCCACAGATGTCCTCTAGGGGCTTTGCAGTTTCCAGGGCCCGCTTCAGAGGGCTTGAAACAATGGCGACGGGCAGGACAGAATTGAGTTGCTGGGCTGCTTCAATAGCCTGCTGGTGGCCGGTTTCATCGAGCCCCGGATCAGCATCCTCTGAGAAGCCGGCAGCCGCTCTACCATGACGGACCATATAAATTCTAGCCATAGATACCCGTTTCGAGAAAGAAAGTGTGTTAACAGTATAGCGTTTTTTTGCATGCAAGCATGGGTCTGGACATGGCAATTTGTATAACAAATCGCTATTCTTAACGGCGCGGCGGGCAGCGATCATAAAGCTTTTGTTAAGACAGGCATGTCGATGAACTGCAAGGTTGATCCACTGTAATAAAATGAACACTTGACCGGGGGCTCGCAGGTCCTGCAGGGAACCTAAATAAGGGCTTTCGATAGCGGATTGCAGTGAACTAACGCGGCACGGGAATAGGTCGTTCGATCAACGGCCAGTAGAATAGATTAAAGCATGCGCAATAAAGACTAAAAGGTAGTAAGAGTATGGCTGAGCAACTTGGAGCATTGGCAGGCGACGGTATTCCTGATACACAGGTCAAGGTACGGGATGTCTTTGGATTGGATACCGATATGGAAGTACCCGCTTTTTCGACGCCGTCCAGTCATGTACCATTATTGGATGAAAGTTATCTTTTTGATCATGAAACGACCATAGCGATTCTGGCGAGTTTTGCTCATAACCGGCGTTGTATGATTCAGGGTTATCATGGCACGGGTAAGTCGACTCATATCGAACAAGTTGCGGCGCGTCTTAACTGGCCCTGCATTCGCATTAATCTGGATTCTCATGTTAGCCGCATGGACCTGATCGGAAAGGATGCGATTGTTTTGCAGGACGGTCAGCAGATAACTGAATTTAAGGAAGGGCTATTACCCTGGGCGCTGCAGCGTGCCTGCGCTATTGTTTTCGATGAATATGATGCGGGTCGTCCTGATGTGATGTTTGTGATTCAACGTGTGTTGGAGGTAGAAGGGAAACTCACCCTGCTGGACCAAAGCAGGGTGATCAGCCCACATCCCGGTTTTCGTCTGTTTGCCACTACCAATACCATTGGGTTGGGTGATTCCAGTGGCTTATACCATGGAACCCAGCAGATTAATCAGGGACAGATGGATCGCTGGAATATAGTGACCACTTTGAATTACCTGCAACACGATAAAGAAGTGGATATCGTTGCATCCAAGCAACATAATCTGGACAAGAAAACCTTATCCAATATGGTTTCAGTGGCGGCGCTAACCAGGCAAGGCTTTATCAATGGTGATATCTCCATTGTGATGTCACCCAGGACCGTTATTATGTGGGCAGAAAATGCAGATCTGTTCGGGGACCTGGGCTTCGCGTTCAGGCTCACGTTTTTGAATAAATGTGATGAAACCGAACGAGCTATTGTTGCTGAATACTATCAACGTTGTCTTGGTGAAGAGCTTCCTGAGTCCAGCGCCAATGTTGTTCTGATTTAAGATCCCTGGGGCATTGCTAAATGGACGACTCGACCGAGGTCTTTAAGCAGGCCGTAATCTCAACCATGAGAGCGATCTCGGGTGATGAAGACCTGAGCGTTAGCTTTGGCCGAGGTAAAGCTTATCTGCAGGGAAGCAAGGCTCGTATACCCCTGCCTGAAACCGCTATCAGCGAACAAGCCTTGGCGTCGCTTAGAGGCACCGCAGATCGCTTTGCATTGCGAAGTCGTTTTCATGACGAAACCCTTCATTTAAGGAATAGGCCTTCCACCGGAATTGCCCAGGAGCTTTTTGACTGGGTAGAAGAATCTCGGGTAGCGGCTATCGGCTCGCATCTGATGCGAGGTGTCCAGCATAATCTGAGCGCGCAGTTGGACCAATACTGTCAAGACAAGGGTTACGCAGCAGTCGAACTGGCTGAAGACGCGCCGCTGGGTGAAGCGGTCGGCTTACTGGTGCGTGAAAAGCTGATTGGAGAGCCTGTTCCATCTACGGCGCAGGCTATTCTGGATCCCTGGAGGGACTACATTGAGCAGCGTATTGGTGATCGCCTGGACGACGTATCGCAAGTCATATTTGATCAGTCGGCGTTTATGGATGTAACCAGAGAACTCATCGCAGATCTTGGTTTAACAGATGACTGGGGAGAGGAAGGCAGTAGCGATGACGCCGATGATTCTGAAAGCGATACCGAAGACATGGAACCCGAGGGTGGCGATGACTCAGCTGACGCCGAAGTAGGACAGGATGGAGATTTAACCGACGCAATTGAGGGTGAGGTACCGGTCGATATCGACTCTATGGACATGGTAGAGGCAGATGGCAGCGATGACGAGTCAGGTGCACCCCCGGATATGTTGCCGGATAAGAGTTGGCTGCGGCCCAAGACCACTGATTATAAAGCCTACACCACGGCATTTGATGAGGTGGTTATAGCAGACCAACTCTGCGATGCGGAGGAGCTAGATCGTCTGCGCGGGGTCTTGGATGCGCACTTACAGAATTCACAGATCATCATCAGTAAGCTTGCCAATCGATTGCAGCGAAAATTGATGGCACAACAGAATAGAACCTGGGAGTTTGATTTAGAGGAAGGCACGCTGGATACATCAAGGTTGCCTGGCATTATCATAGACCCGTTTAGTTCCCTTGCTTTTAAGCAGGAAAAAGAAACCAAGTTTCGAGATACCGTGGTTTCGCTGTTAATTGATAGTTCAGGTTCAATGCGTGGACGGTCTATTTCCATTGCCGCGATGTGTGCAGATATCCTTGGGCGTACCCTGGAAAGATGCTCTGTAAAAGTTGAAATTCTTGGATTTACCACCCGTGCATGGCGTGGCGGGCAAGCCAGGGAAAGCTGGCTCCAGCAGGGTAAACCTCAACAGCCAGGTCGGCTCAACGATTTGCGCCACATCATTTATAAGGCTGCAGATACACCCTGGCGGCGGGCCAGGCGCAACCTCGGTTTGATGATGCGAGAAGAACTTCTTAAAGAGAATATTGATGGTGAGGCGCTACTTTGGGCCCATAACCGCATTGTTGGCCGCCCCGAAGACCGTCGAATTATGATGGTGATTTCGGACGGCTTGCCCGTTGACAACAGTACTTTACTGGTTAACTCGAGTAATTATCTTGAACAGCATCTGAAATATGCGATCGACAAGATCGAGAATTTTTCGGACGTAGAACTGGTGGCGATTGGGATTGGTCATGATGTTACCCATCACTATCGCAGGGCCGTGACTATTACCGATGCTGAGCAGTTGGGTGATGCGATTACCGAGCAGTTAGTTGACTTGTTTGATGAACAGGCTAACCAGACTTTGGCCAAGAATTCAGCGGGCCGCTGAGGTTGTACCGGCAGTCGCTGGATAGAGCCCTGGGTCGATATGTGCTGCGTTACCCGCTTGAAAAGTCCCAGGCGGATCGGTTTTCTGGCTTTATCAGAGACAACAAACACTGTTTTGAAAGGTCTTCCCTGGCAGGTCATGTTACCGGGTCAGCCTGGATTGTAGATGCGGGTCGCAGGCACTGTTTGCTGACCAACCATAAAAAGCTGAACAGGTGGCTGCAACCCGGAGGGCATGCTGACGGTGACGGTGACATTGCTGCTGTGGCTTTAAGGGAAGCTTATGAGGAATCCGGGTTACCCTGCCTGCATTTAGTCGATCCAGAAATATTTGATATTGATATCCACACGATACCAGCGCGTCAGAATGAGCCAGAACACTTTCATTATGATGTGAGATTTTTAATTGAATGCGGTGGCGATGAAAGATATGTGATAAGTGAAGAGTCCCATGATTTAGCCTGGATCCCGCTGACCCAGGTAAAAAGCTTCTCGACCGAATATTCCGTTCTGCGAATGGTTCAGAAAACACCTTGAGGTTGCTCTAATCAGTGTATAGGTGACAGCTTACGCTATGCTGCTCAGCAACCTGGGTTGCATTGGGGGTTACTGTCAGGCAATGCTCCATGGCCTGAGGACAGCGATCGGCAAAACGACATCCTGGTCCGATATTGATGGGCGATGTCACTTCGCCAGTAATGGGTTTGTGCTTTCGCTGGCGTTCAATGTTGGGGTCGGGTTCTGGGTTTGATTCAATAAGGAGTTGCGTATAGGGGTGTTTGGGGTTGTAGAAAACCTGATCAGAAGGCCCGGATTCCACCAGGGTCCCAAGATACATGACCACCATGCGGTCTGATACATAACGGACCATGGACAGGTCGTGAGCGATAAACAGCAGTGTTAACCCTAGCGTTTGTTTGAGTTCCTCCAGGAGATTAACAACCTGGGCCTGTACGGATACATCCAGAGCTGAAATGGGTTCATCGCAGACCACGAACTTGGGCGCTATAATCATCGATCGGGCTATACCAATACGTTGTCGCTGGCCGCCTGAAAATTCGTGTGGATAACGAGACATATGGTCACTATGCAGGCCAACCCGGCGTAACCAGTAACTAACTTGTTCCTTGATATCGGTTTTGTTCAGCTTGCCCTGGATTTCCAGACCTTCACCGATGATGTCCAGAATTGTCATGCGTGGATTGAGTGAAGAGTAGGGGTCTTGAAAGATCATTTGCATAAGTTGCGAATAGTGCAGGTGATCTCTTGCAGAAAAATTTGCCGGCAGCGGAATATCGTCAAAATACGCCTGGCCACCGGTCCTTGGATGCAGGCCAATCAGGGTTTTGCCGAATGTTGATTTTCCAGAACCGCTTTCGCCTACCAGGCCGAGGATTTCATTTTGAGCAATTTCCAGGGATACCCCGTCTACCGCGTGTAGGATCTGGCCTTTGCCCAGGGAGAAATGCTTTTTGAGATTATTGGTTCTAATGAGCACTGGGTGTACCCTTAAGCTTTAGGGGTTGGTACAGTTCTTCAACATCAGGTGCATCCTTGTGTTGCAGCCAGCATCGAGACAGGTGTCCGGAATCGCCAGGATCTTCCGTCAATACGGGCAATTTACGCTTACAGATTTGCATGGCCTGAGGACACCGGGCGGCATAACCGCAACCTTGGGGCGGTGAGAATAAATCGGGCGGACTGCCAGGAATAGGCTGTAGTCTTTTATCTCCCCTGCCTGTATTGGACGGCATGGCTGATTTAAGGCCCAGTGTGTAAGGGTGAGCGCTGCGATAGAAAATATCGTCAAGGGAACCACGTTCGATAATTTGTCCTGCATACATCACGGCAACTTGGTCAGCCATTCTTGCTACCACGGCTAAATCGTGGGTAATGAGAAGAATTGACATGCCTTCGGTTCTCTGCAGTTCGGTCAGTAATTCGAGAATTTGTTCCTGAATGGTCACGTCCAGTGCCGTGGTGGGTTCATCTGCAATTAACAGAGAGGGGTTGCAGGCCAGGCTTTGTGCAATCATGGCTCTTTGCAGCATGCCGCCGGAGAACTCAAAAGGATACTGGCGCGCCCTTTTGCTGGCCTCTGGAATGTGCGTTCTGTCCAATAGTTTAATAGCCATTGCAAGTGCTTCTGAATGGCTTTTGCCGCGATGAACCACGAGCGTTTCGGCAATTTGATTGCCAATAGTCATGCTCGGATTTAAGGAAGTCATGGGATCCTGGAAAATCATACCGATTTCTACACCTCGGTAGCGATTTGCCTCGATCGCTGTGAGTCCCAGAATTTCCTCGCCCTTTACCTTTGCTGAGCCGCTGGTGATCTTTCCCGGTGGCATGGGAATGATACCCATTACCGATTGCACGGTCACTGATTTGCCGCAACCGGATTCGCCGACAATTGCCAGGGTTTTGCCGGCCTCCACCGCAAAGCTGACCCCTCGTACGGCCTGAACGGTACCGCCGAATGTTTCAAATTCAACGCTGAGGTTGGTAACTTCTAGTATATTGGCGGTCATTGTTATTCTCTCGATCGCATTCTTGCATCGAGGGCCTCGGTAAGACCGTCCCCTAATAGATTAAATGCCAGTACCGTGATGCTGATGAATAGCGCCGGAAAGAATAGTTCGTGGGGATGGCTCAACATCGTCTTGACACCTTCATTACACATTGAACCCCACGAAGGGGTAGGCGGCGCGACGCCCATGCCAATGAAAGAAAGAAATGCTTCTGTAAATATAGCAGAAGGCACTGCAAAGGTGAGTGTAACCAGTATCACGCCCATGGTATTTGGGATAATGTGACGCAGGATTAAGTACCGGGGTTTACCACCCAGTATTCGAGCTGCTTCAATGTAACCTTGTTCTCGGATCTGCAGTACCTGGCCTCGTACCAATCGTGCTGTCGCTGGCCACAATAGCAGCACCAGAGCCAATAGCATGGGAAAGATGCCACTTTCGCCTGGGCCAATGCCGAAGGCAATCTTAAACAGAATCATAAACAGCAGAAACGGCAGGGCCACGACAAAATCAGCAAAGCGCATGAGAAGTTGATCGATACGGTTGCCAAAATAACCTGCGAAGCCGCCATACAGGATACCAATGGATACGTAAATAAACGGCGCTACTATGCCGATAAACAGGGATACGCGAGCACCTTCCATTAATCGGGCGAGCATGTCTCTACCTAGATAGTCGGTTCCAAAAGGGTGGAACTCAAGGGTGATAGCACTTCCGATTGCTGCGTCTTGGGCTGGTCCCAGGATATTTCTTTCCATCGCTTCACGGATACTAATGGCTAGTACAGGCTCGACCTTGATGCTGGTAAATTGATCGTATTCGTCGAACCCATCGCTCGGAACGATGGAATAGTAGTAGGTTATGGCCTTGAGGCTGAGGCGGTCTTCATAACCAATTTGATTGCCTGCGGTAATAGATATCAGTGGCAGGCCCAGGTCGTTGAATCCCTCGGGTTTGGATTCGTTTCGATAAATATTGTAACCACCCGCAGTGGATAGCCCGTCCCAGAGTAACCTGACTGCCTGGGTTGAGGCGGTTTCGGCGAGCCTGAATGCCGATACCGGATCAACTTGATCGGCAATTTCACTGGGTATGGCGGGCAAAGCAGGGTCAACAGGCGGTGTCCAGGGGATGTGGTTTTCAACTAAAGTGGCCAGTTTGGGCAGCGATGGTGCCTGGGAGATTTGATTCAGGTCCTGCAGGGTAGGATCCACATTCCAGGCAATGGGGCCCACCAGCGTGAATAATGCTAAGGCGGCAATCAGGTAAAGTGAGATGAGTGCCCTTACATTCTTCTTCAGTCGTCGCCAGGCGTCCTGCCAGTAAGACAGAGAAGGGCGGGTGATCAATTCACCCTGGTTTTCTGCCTCAAGGGGCAGGAAGTCTGCTGGGCTGAGTTCCCCGTGATGGCTCATTGCAGCCGGACCCTTGGATCGATGAAACCGTAGACAATGTCAACCAGGATCACCATCAGTACCAGAAAGGAGCCATAAAAAACCGTGGTCCCCATAATGACCGTGTAATCTAGCTGTTGTACGGCCTGTACGAAGTATCGACCCAGGCCCGGTATTGCAAAGACAAGTTCAACCACAAAACCACCGGTAGTGATCGCCGCTATTTGCGGGCCTAATACGGTAATGACCGGAAGAATGGCGTTTCTGAGCTGATGCCTGAAGAAAATCCTTAGCGGCGACAAGCCTTTTGCTTTGGCTGTCTTAATATAATCTTCGTTGACCACATCAAGCATTGACGAGCGCATTAAGCGAGTCAGCAGCGCCATAGTGCTCAGGCCTAATACCATAGAAGGCATGAGCATGTGCGAGAAGGTTCCCCAGCCTGCAACAGGCAATACAGATTGCCCCACTAACTGATTGAGGTTCACCAGCAGTAACTGACCCAGTGCTGCGAACACAAAACTGGGCACTGAGATTCCGAGTATAACGAGGAACATGATGATGATATCGGGTAACCGGTTTTTGTAGACTGCGGTTATTGCTCCCCATAGAATCCCACCGAGCGTAGCAAAGAAAATGGCAAGAATGCCCAGTGTGGCTGATACTGGGAAATGATCTTTTATGATGTCATTTACCTTGCGATTCTGCTGGGTGTAAGAAATCCCGAAATCTCCCGTGAGCATATTTCCCAGGAATATAAAATACTGTTCGACCACAGGTTTATCGAGCCCATACTTGCGCTCAAGGTTGAGTCTGATCTCAGCTGAGACCGCTTTTTGATTCATCAAAGGATCGCCAGGGACAAGGTGCATGGCGATAAATGTAGCGGTTGCTATAAACCAGACCGTGATCAGCCCGGCAACCAGCCTTTTAGTAATGTAGCTTAGCATGACAATTTACTGAACGATCCGTGCGAAGGTAAAGTCTGGGTCAGCCCCGACTACCTTGCGTACTACGCCTCGTACTTTTGGATTAAGCAGATAGATTACGCCCTGCTCATACAAGGGCAGTATGACCGCATCTTCATGGATAATGCGTTGTAATTCGGCCATAGCATCCATGCGGATTTTTGGAATGGAACTGTTCATGGCGGTTCTGACGAAACGGTCATATTCAGCGTTGTTATAGCGGCCTCGATTGTTGAGATTCCAGGAAGCGAACAGGTCACCAAAGGTCATCACATCGTCGAAATCAGGTCCCCAGCCTGCGCCAACCATATCGAAATCGCCTGATGTCATTTTGGCGAGTCTTTGTTTAAAGGTCTGTATGTCAATTTTAATATCCAGGTCCAATTTATTTTTCAGCAGTCCCTGCAAGTACTCCGCCTGCTTTGCGGCTGTCGGGCTGTCACCGACCAGAAGCACCAATGGTGGAATATGAGCGATACCGAGCTGCAGCCCCGCCTGCGTGAGCAGTTTCCTGCCCAAGGCAGTATCGGGCGCCACCTTTTGCGCTGGGTATTCAACGCGGAATTTGTCTTCAGTACCGCTCAGCCAGACAGGAAAGAGGCTCTCTCCTCTTAGATTTCCTGGCGTTGCCAGCACTTTATTAACGAACTCATCAGCATTAAAAACAGCACTAATTGCCTGTCTGAGAGATAGATTGCTGGTGACCCGACCTGGCCGATGGTTATATTCAAGGAAAAACACAGAGCCAGTTGAGAAGCTGCGAATTCTAAATTTTCTGGTTAGCGCATCCTGGTAAGTTTCACCATCCAGGCGGGTAAAAATTATTTTGTCATCAATGAACAGATTCAGTCTGGCCCGGGTATCTGCCGTAATGTAATCGGCTTCGATCGCATTGAGTTTGATCTGATCCCTGTTCCAGTATAGAGGGTTTTTTTTCAGTTTCATGGATGCGCTGTGCACCCAGTCAGTCATCTTAAAAGGACCGTTGAAGATAAGGTCATCGGCATCGGCTGCATAGCGGTCCAGTCGGGATTTGTAAAACTTCTCCTGAATGGGGAAGTAGCTTACAAATGCGGTTAATTTGCTGAAATAGGCTGTGGGCCTTTCTAACTCGATTGTCAGAGTGAAATCATCGAGTGCCTGGACACCGAGTTGTTCTGGTGCCATTTTCCCCTGGTTGATGGCTTCCGCATTTTTGATGGCATATAGGATAAAGGCATATTCCGATGCGGTAGCCGGGTTCAGGGTGGTTCGCCAGGCAAAAACAAAATCATGAGCAGTGACCGTATCGCCATTGCTCCATCTGGCATCAGGCCTTAGCCAGAAGGTGGCTCTCTTATCGGTAATTTCCCATCGTTCAGCGACGCCCGGAACGAGGCGACCTCGCCGGTCATAGCGGGTAAGGCCTTCCATGATGTGACCCAGCACCATAACCGAGACCTGGTCTGTTGCTTTCATGCCGTTGAGTTGGGGTGGTTCCTGAGTCAGCGCCAGTTTGATGGTCTGGGTGTGGAAGTCGGTAGCATCCGCCTGGCACCATGAATTTTGCAGTAAAATCATGACTGCGAGAAAAATAGGCAAGGATGTATTCATCAGCGGGAAAACAAGTTAGCGAAAGTGGAATTCTAGCATGACCTGGCATGGTTTATTGTAAAGCGGTAGGGTCTTATTTATCTAACTGGCGAAACGCAGCAGATTAGCAACCACTCTTTCCAGGTGGGTGAGTGAATTACAAACATCGGTCTGATGACAGTTTGGCGCATATTTTTTCATTTCAGCATCGCCGACAATCCAGTTAGATCTGGGTTCAGGGTTCAACCAGATGACGCGGCGTGCTTTCTCGTACATTTCATGAAGAATTCCCGCCTTGGGGTCACCGTAATTGTTCCTGGCGTCGCCCAGAATAATCACCGTAGTCTTGTTATTGACGTCATCCATACAGTTTCGTTTGAAATCCATCAACATCTGACCATAGTCTGTTGAGCCATTACCATAATCTCGCATGGTTTTGGCCATGGCATCTTCTAGCTTACTGTTCTCAAATAATTGGGTGACTTCACCCAGGTCGGAAGAAAATGCGAATGAGCGCACTTTGGGAATGACCTCCGATAGACTGTATAAAAACATCAGTAGAAACCGAGAATAGTTGCTCACCGAACCGCTCACGTCGCAGATGCACATGACTTTAGGACGATCAACTTTGATCGCTTTCCATTGCAGATCAAAAAACATACCATCATATTGCATGTTCTTGCGCAGGGTTTTGCGAACATCGAGCTGGCCTCGTTTGAACGTCTTTCTGCGTTTGGAGTGGATGGCGACGAGCTTTTTAGCCATTTTGAATACAATTTCCTGCACGTCCTTGAAGTTTCGTTTCTCCAGATTACTCAGTTTTACCTTCTTGAGGAGTTCTTCCCGAAGCTGCTTTCCGGATTCGTCTGCATGAAGAAAAAATTGTTTTTCAACATAGTCCCTAACCTGATCACGCAGACGATCACGGCCCTGTTTGAGTTTTTTAGCTAGATTTCTCTCGGGTCGGCCGCCGTCACCCTGTAGCTGGGTGATTTCATCCTGGAGGGGTTTTAAGCCCATGGCATCCATTATCTTTCTGGTGTACAGCCCTTTTTGAGTGAACACAACGATTTGATTGACCTCAACCCTGCGCCCGGCCTCAGACAGGGATACCATCAGTTCTGTTCGATTGCCCGACATGAGTAACTGACCCAGCGGAGATGAAGGCGTAAGCTCTGTTGTCTGGTCATCATCTTCATCTTCTGCCTCGATTTCTCCAGAGCCTTGCCCGCCTCCCTGGCCTGAACCTTTACCGCCGGGTTGGCCGTTACCTGGATTACCCGGGCTTGAGTCATCGAAATCGGTATTGTCGTCCTGGTGATCGCCATCCTCTGCCCAGGGTTGGTTTGAGATGTTTTCAAAGGTAAAAAACTTTTCAAAACTTGTCTCGAAGAGTTCTTTTTCTTCCGGTGTTTTAGAAAGAATCATGGACAGCGAGTTTTTAAGCAGGGTCCGGTTCCGGTAACCTACCAGTTCCAGCGCCTCCATCGCGTCCAGGGTTTCCGCTGGTGACACCTGGATTTCAGCGGTCCGCAGAACCTTAACAAAATCAACCAGAGTGGTTTCCATTAAGCTTCCTTGGTGGCCTTATTGGTCAGCATCTGCACTTCGGCTTGCACGGTTTCAATATCTTCCTGAAATTTCAGAATCACATTGAGTGTTTGACGAACCAGATCAGCATCAAGGGATTCAGTATGTAGAAGAATCAATGTCTTTGCCCAGTCTATGGTTTCACTGATGGCAGGGACTTTTTTAAGATCCATTTCACGTAGTTCCTGGATAAACGAAACTAACTGCTTTCTCAGATTAGCAGGAATCTCTGGAACCCTGGCATGGACTATCTGTCCTTCAAGGTCTGCATCTGGAAATGGGATATACAGGTGCAAGCAGCGCCTCTTCAGCGCATCACTGATCTCCCGGGTATTGTTGCTGGTTAGGAATACCAGCGGCTTTCTATCCGGATCAGCTCGTACCGTGCCGATTTCAGGAATGGATATCTGGTAGTCGGATAGCAGTTCAAGCAGCAGGGATTCAAATTCGTGATCAGACTTGTCTACTTCATCAATCAGCAGAACGCAGCCTTCGGTTTCCTTGATCGCTTTGAGTAGCGGTCGAGGTTCGAGAAATTGTTCGGAAAAAAAGATGTCGCCAAATTCGTGAAGTTTTGTAACCGACTCACTCAACCCTCTTGCCCCTTCAAGGATCTCGCCTAGGGTCTCCTTGAGAACCTGCGTATAAAGTAATTGCTTGCCGTACTTCCATTCGTAGATAGCCTTGGATTCGTCTAGCCCCTCATAACACTGCAGACGGATACATTCGAGATCAAGCATTGCTGCAACCGATTTTGCCAGTTCTGTTTTACCGACGCCTGGTGGGCCTTCAATTAGAATCGGTTTGTCAAGATGGTAGGCCAGAAATACCGCAGTGGCGATCTGGGTATTCGAAATGTAGTTTAGCCCTTCCAGTCCCAGTCGAATTTTTTCGATACTTTCCAGCTTCTCGTCGTTTTCAATGCTCACCCGCAATTCCTTTTAATGATCGTTACCAGCCGCTGGTCTAGTGGCAAGCGGCAAGCCATTATGTAAAGCAATCAGAGGCTTGTACAGGATGAATGTATTTATCATTGCTTTCTATTGAGTTGAATAACACTTAATGATGAGGGTATTTCAGTGGAAATCAAACTGCTTAAGTCGAGAATACGCAGTTTCGATAGAGAAGACGGGGGTAAAAGCATATGGTAGCGTTAGTTACAAACAGCAGACAGGGTATAAACAGATGGTTAAGCTACTCATCACTCTAGCCTTTGCGGCCTGCATTTTCACTGCCCAGGCAATGGACGTCTATCCGTCTACCTATCAGCCGCCAGAGGCACCTGATCTATTGATTATCAATGCCAGTCTGTATGTGGGTGATGGTAGTGAAATTGAAAAGGGCTTTGTTCATGTCAGGCAGGGTCAGATCGTGGACGTTGGCGCAGGCAGTCCAGTCGATATTGAAAGCACATGGGTTATTGATGCCCAGGGGAAGTGGGTGACACCCGGTATCATCGACGTACATAGCCATTTAGGAAATTATCCATCGCCAAGTTACAGGGGAAGCAGTGATGGAAACGAGGCGACCTCGCCCGTGACTTCGGAAGTCTGGGCAGAACACAGTGTTTGGCCACAGGATCCCCAGTTTCCATTAGCGCTTGCAGGTGGTGTAACCACCCTGCAGGTATTGCCGGGCTCAGCTAATTTATTTGGTGGCAGAAGTGTCACCGTCAAAAATGTCTGGTCGAGAACGGTTCAGGGGATGAAATTTCCTGGCGCGCCGTACGGTTTAAAAATGGCCTGCGGAGAAAATCCGAAGAGAGTCTATGGTAGGAAAGGGTCAGCACCGTCGACCAGGATGGGTAATTTTGCTGGCTACCGCAAAGCCTGGATTGACGCGCTTGAATACCAGCAAAGCTGGGTGCGTTACCAACGAGATCTAACTAAGTTCGAGGATCAGAGGACAGCTTCTGATGATTCGTCTGATGAAGAAGGTAAAGACGATAAAGAAGAGCCCAGTCCACCCAAACGAAACCTGCAAATGGAAACCCTGGTGGGTGTTCTTGACGGTGACATTCTGGTTCACAATCATTGTTATCGTGCCGACGAAATGGCCCAGATAATTGATCTTTCAAAAGAATTCGGTTACCAGGTGACTGCGTTTCATCATGCAGTTGAGGCATACAAGATTACGGATCTGTTAGCTGAAAATAATATCTGTTCTGCCATGTGGGCCGATTGGTGGCAGTTTAAGCTGGAATCGTTTGATGGTATTCAGGAAAACATTCCCCTGGTCCATAGTGCCGGGGCCTGTGCGATCGTGCATTCGGATTCTGCGATCGGGATTCAGCGTTTGAACCAGGAGGCCGCTAAAGCGCTGGCAGCGGGGGCACGACTGGGATTGACCATATCACGAGCAGAGGCCATGACCTGGATTACCGGCAATGCTGCCAAGGCCCTGGGAATTGATCATAAAACGGGTACTTTGCACAATGGCAAGATGGCTGATCTGGTGATCTGGAGCCATGATCCGTTCAGTGTGTATGCGCGGGCGGAGAAGGTATTTATAGATGGTGTGCTTCGATTGGATATCGATAAAGGCCTGAAACCAGTGACTGATTTTGAACTAGGTTTACGAATACAGGATACCCAATCATGAAACGATTATTGATACTGCTTTGTCTGGTTGCCGGTTATGGTCACGGCTCACCTGTGCTGATCAAGAACGCAAAGCTGGCACAGCATGGCCTGGATAATGAGATGCTGGTTGATATTCTGGTGCAGGGCGATAGATTTGAAGCTGTACAGAAAGCTTCGTCGTTCGCTGATGATGTTTACCAGACGCTGGAAGTCATTGATGCTGAAGGTCGTTGGGTGACGCCAGGCTTTATTGACTCAGCGACGTCGATTGGCCTGGTGGATGTGCCAGGTTTAGGTGTCAGCAGTGACAATCAGGTAGAAGATTTTCCTCTGGGAGCCGGTTTCTCGGTGTCACTTGCGTTAAACCCAGATTCGTCACTGATTGCAATGGCACCGACTGACGGAATTACCCGTGGGGTTATTGTGCCCGCGCCCGGCAACAGCAACTATGCGGGCCAGAGTTCTGTGGTGGAGTTTTCCGGTCACGCAGAATTTGTCTTTTATACCGATAATGCAGTGCATCTCTATTTACGAGAACGGGACAGAAAATTTGCCGGTGGATCGAGAGCAGCCGCGCTCTACTCTGCCATGCTTGGGTTGCGCGAAAGCCAGCGCTATAGCCAAAATCGGCGAGCATTTGCTGCCAACAAGCTGCGACCGTTTAAATTAAGTGAAGCGGATTTAAAGGCACTCGCCAAGGTGGTTTCAGGACAGCTGGTTCTGGCAGTGCACGTTGACAGGGCTGCTGACATCAGGGCGGTATTAACTGCTCTTGCTGAATTTGAGGCCATCAGGCCTGTTCTGATGGGTGCCACTGAAGCCTGGAAACTGGCAGATGATTTAGCCGCCCGGGGTGTTCCTGTGGTGCTTAATGTTCTCGATAACACGCCGGATAATTTTGATAAATTGGGTGCTCGGTTGGACAACGCAGCGATCCTGTCAGCGGCAGCTGTGCGCATAGCCTTTATGTCCAGCACACCATTTTCTGAGTTTCGATCGCTGACCCAGGCTGCCGGTGTGGCTGTGGCAAATGGCCTGCCTTTTAAACGTGCTTTGCAGGCAATCACATCCAGCCCGGCCCAGATTTGGGGTCTTGATTCACTGGGTAGTATTGAAGCTGGTGGTATCGCTGATCTCGTGATCTGGGATGGCGATCCTCTGGAATTAATGTCGACGCCGGTTAAGACGATGATTAATGGCAACTGGGTTGAATCCAGGACACGTCAATCGTTACTTGCAAGGCGTTATCTTCGCCTGTCAAAAGGGCAGGTCCCTGATGGCAGCACTGCTGGGCTTGAGAAATGATAGAGCGATAACCACTGGCAGTCCTAAAAGATGAAGACAAGAGACAAGAGATAAGACATAAGAGATAAGACAGGAGAGAATCTATGGTTAATAGACTGATCGTCAGGATTTGCCTTGGCATGCTGTTGTTGAGTTGCAGCGTGGCCTACGCAGGTCAGTTGGAAGATGAAGCTCGTTCGGATTATGAGAAATACCTGGGGGAGCTATTCAGGTATTTTCATGCCAATCCGGAATTGTCTTTTGTCGAATTCAAAACCTCGGCGAGAATTGCCCGGGAGCTTGAGTCCATAGGTTTCGAAGTAACCGGTGGTGTGGGGACCACGGGTGTGGTGGCCATCCTGAGAAACGGGGACGGTCCGTTGGTGATGATGAGAGCGGATATGGATGGCTTACCGGTACAGGAACGCGCCAGCCTGCCCTATGCTTCGAAAGTGTTCCAGGAAAATTCAGAGGGCAAGGTTTTCCCGGTGATGCATGCCTGTGGACATGATGTGCATATGACTTCTCTGATCGGTACCGCCCGCAGGATGGTTGCCAGCAAAGTTACCTGGTCAGGCACGTTGATGCTGGTTGCCCAGCCGGCAGAAGAATGGAAGATTTCAGGCGCCAAGGCAATGCGAGAAGACCGCATCTGGGAACGGTTTGGCAAACCCGATTATGCCCTGGCTTTTCATGTGGCCGCAGATATTGAAGCGGGCAAACTGTTTGCGCCGCGTAATGCTGCCTATTCTGCGGTCGACTCACTTGATGTTATTGTGCCCGGCATCGGCGCTCATGGGGCCAGTCCTCATCGAGGTCGGGACCCGATTGTGATTGCCTCCCAGATTGTCCTGGCCTTGCAGACCCTGGTATCCCGAGAGTTGTCGCCCAGGGAACCTGGTGTGGTCACGGTGGGTGTTTTCAAGGCAGGCAATAAAAGGAACGTCATTGGTGAACTGGCCAGGCTGGAATTGACGGTTCGCTCAGACAATGAAAGTACCCGGGACAAACTGCTGGCGGGTATTGAACGAATTGCTGTGAATATCGGCCGAGCCGCTGATTTGCCCGAAGACCGGTTGCCTTATATTGAGATGAAAGGCGGAGTTCCGGTTACTGCCAACGATGAAGTCCTGGTTGATCGACTCACTTCCCGCTGGCGGCGCGAATTTGGCGAGGATATGCTGGCTCAGTATGAGCGGCAGGGTATGGGAGGGGAAGATTTTCCATTCTTCACCCAGGCACCTTATATACCCAGTGTTTACTTTAGTGTCGGTGGCACGCCCAAGGAAAATTTTGTGCGCGAGGCGCAGGGAGGTGTGGCCGTGCCGTCCCATCACTCGCCGCTGTTTGAAATAAGCCCGGAACCTGCAGTTGTATCAGGCGTTATGGCAACGGTCAGCGCGCTGCGCGAGTTAATGCCTGTGGATTAGAGCGAGGCAAGCGGGTTTTGCTTTGATATCGAATTTGCCCGCGTTTACTTTCTGACTAAACCCTGGGCCCTGTTGTGGGCTCTTTGCCTTCGATTTTCTTCTCCCATCTGTCTCAGGGTATCGCGCATTTCCGGCTTAATTTCCATAAAATGTTGCTTCCATGCGGAACTACTCTGCCATTGGAAAGGTGATTCAAGAATAGTGGCGGGTTCGCTTGCTTCGGCCAGCAATTGCAGTGCGTATTGCATTGTCTTGGTCTGCATCTGAAGGTCGAATGGCTTACCCACAGGATTGCCCAGGGGTAGATCGTTGTAAAGAACTCGGGGCGTGCCACAGCGTTCTAATATGTCCCATGCCGAACCGATTACGATAGTACTAATGCCGTTTTGTTCGAGTGTTCTGGCCGTCAAACTGATGGTCTGGTGACAGACTGGTCACAAGGGGATGAGGATGGCGACATCGACTTCATCCTGTATACAAGCCTTCACGATTGCCGGCGCATCCTTGTTTAAGGTGTTTGCCTGGCTGTATTCTGTGGGAACGAAATGATAATGGTCTGCCAGTGCGCCGATCGTTCCCTGGTCAACCATGTCCTTGAGAATTTCCATGGGGAAGTATGAGCCTCGGTCACGCGTGTGCGTTGTTGTTTTGTCCCAGGAAAGCTCGCTAGTGTCAAAGGCTGCCGGTGTGTCATCAAAGCGATAGCGCTTGGCAGTCCTGCTTGGTTTGGGTAATTCCGGTTCGGTTACCGCGGTTGTTACCAGAGTGACTACACAGTCTGCCAGTGGTTTCAGCAGGGGCTGGAAAGGTGTAGCAGTGTTCTCAGCCCAAGTATAGTCCTGCTCGAACCCCTGGGCTCGATAGTAATCTCGGGTCCGCTTGATATATTGAATTTTCATTTGTATAACCTTATCAAACCTTCCTGGGCACAGGAGGCGATGAGTTCGCCCTGTTGATTGTAGAAAGTGCCTCGGCTAAAGCCTCTTGCTCCGCCGGAGAATGGACTGTCCTGATAATATAGCAACCAACCGTCGACGGTAAAAGGTTTGTGAAACCACATGGCATGATCAAGACTGGCCACTTGGAAGTTGTCATTGTGCCAGCTGATGCCATGAGGGCGATAACTGGTATCAATCAGTGTCATGTCAGAGGCATAGGCTAACAGACATTGATTGAGCCTGATATCGGAGGGCATCCTGTCTACGGTTTTTATCCAGACCCTTTGGAAGGGTTCCTGCGGTTCAGCGCTAAATTCAACACTGTCGTCTATAAAGCGCATTTCAAGTGGTTTCGGTCGGCTGGCAATGGCTCTCTGATCTTCTGACATACTCTCCAGATGGGGCTGCATAAGTTCTGTTTCGCTGGGGCAGGTTTCAGGATTCGGCACGCAGGGCATGGCTGCCTGATGCTCGAGCCCCGTCTCGCAGACCTGGAAGGAGGCAGACATGCTGAAGATGGCGTGGCCTTTCTGGATGGCAACCACCCGCCGGGTGGTAAAACTACGGCCATCTCTGATGCGATCCACCTTGTAAAGAATTGGGATAGTGGTATCGCCTGGCCTGAGGAAGTAGCCGTGCAGGGAATGGGCGACGCGGTTAATATCGTCCACGGTTCGAGATGCGGCTACTAACGCCTGGCCAATGACCTGGCCGCCATAGACTCGCTGCCAGCCTTCAGTCGGACTTACACCGCGGAACAGATTGACTTCGATCTGCTCCAGGTCCAGTAATTCCAGCAATGCTTCAAGTTCAGGTTTCACGGCAACCCAAATCCAAACAGGGCAAGGCAGAGCCGGTCGTGATGCAGACCGGCAGTTCTGCTATTGCCGCTTTTTACCAGGAGGGTGCTGATCATCAATATTTGTACGTTTCAGACTTGAACGGGCCATCCTCTGGAACATTGATGTATTTAGCCTGAGCCTGGGTTAATCGGGTAATGGTTCCGCCGAATCCCTGCACCATGTAGGTCGCCACTTCTTCATCCAGCGATTTAGGCAGGACTTCAAGTGTGATTGGTTGCCGTTGTTGGGGATCATGGTCAGCCCAGGCTCTTGCAAATAGATGCATCTGCGCTAAAACCTGATTACCAAAAGAGCCGTCCATAATTCGTGACGGGTGACCGGTGGCGTTACCCAGATTGACCAGGCGGCCTTCAGACAACAGGATAATGTAGTCATCAGGTTCAGCACTGCGAAAAATTTTGTGTACCTGGGGCTTGACTTCCTGCCAGCGCCAGTTGTCTCGCATGAATTGAGTATCTATTTCAGTATCAAAATGGCCGATATTGCAAATGACAGCATTGCTGGCTACTGTTCTGAGCAGGTTCTGATCGCAGACATTCACATTTCCAGTACAGGTAACAATGAGGTCGGTGTTATTCATGAGACGCAGATCAATATCTTCGGCGTTGCCGGTATTTTTTCCTCCCGTGTAGGGTGACACCACTTCATACCCGTCCATACAGGCCTGCATGGCACAGATCGGATCCACTTCTACAACTCTGACAATCATGCCTTCCTGGCGCAGACTTTGTGCTGAGCCCTTGCCGACATCGCCGTAACCAATAACCAGTGCCTTCTTGCCGGCCATGAGCATATCGGTTGCTCGCTTGATGGCATCATTGAGGCTGTGCCGACAACCATACTTGTTATCGTTCTTGGATTTAGTCACTGAATCGTTGACATTAATAGCTGGGACTTTCAGTTCACCATTATCCAGCATCTCCTGCAGGCGATGAACTCCGGTAGTTGTTTCTTCGGTGATGCCATGTATTTTGTCGAGCATTTCAGGGAAACGACCGTGAACCATTTCGGTGAGGTCGCCGCCATCATCAAGAATCATGTTGGCCTGCCAAGGCTTACCGTCTTTTAGAATGGTTTGTTCAATACACCAGGAAAATTCTTCCTCGGTTTCACCTTTCCATGCATAGACAGGGATACCCCTGGCTGCGATAGCTGCAGCAGCATGATCCTGGGTTGAGAAGATGTTGCAGGATGACCATCTGACATCGGCACCCAGCTCGACCAGGGTTTCGATTAACACGGCCGTTTGAATGGTCATGTGTATACAACCAAGAATTCTAGCGCCGGCCAGGGGCTGTTCCTGCCGGTATTTTTCTCTCAGGGTGATGAGCGCAGGCATTTCTGCTTCGGCAAGTTCAATTTCTGCTCTACCGAATTCGGCCAGGTTGATATCAGCTACTTTGTAATCGGTCATTGTTAGTCTCTCTGTTGTTAGCCGGTTAAGGCGATAATGGGTGATTTCTGTTAGATGAACATGCAGGCGCTTAGGCTTTGTTAAATAGACGAAGTTGGAGTTGGAAGCCGTTTCGTAAACCCAGAAATGCAGACTGACCGCGACGCAATTTGGCATTTGCAGTCCAGTTATCCAGGTCCTGAGGTTCAAAACCCAGCCAAAGATCGCCACAGGTGGCTCTTGCCCAGTCCTGGTGATGTGGGCAGAGATCGATCAGCAGCAGTCGGCCATTAGCATTCAGCAGTTGTCCGGCAGTCTCTAGTGATGCAGCTGGCGACGGGAGATGATGCAATACCATATTCATGACGATCAGATCAGTTCGGGTTTCTGTGGGGAGTTCATCAATACTGGATTCCAGGTAGGTAATATTGTGGAGGTTGTGGCTTCGTGCAAAACAGCGGGTTTGTTCAAGCATGAGCGATGAATTGTCCACTGCCAGGATAGATTGAAATGAACTGCTCAGTTTTGCCAGTAGTGGGCTGCCGCCAGGACCAATTTCCATGACCCGGTTTGCTGCGGGTATCTGTTCGTTATCGATCAGGTTTTCAAGGCAGTCTGAGTAATTTGAATAGGCCGCGATCAGATCCTGGTTTTCTTGCAGCTTGTCAGCGTTGCGGGAGAAAAAATCCTGTGACTGACGTCCTCTGTCAGCGTAAACCTGGGTTTTGCGAATAAGAATGTCTGAATCAAGCTGGACTCGATCGATTGAATGGAAAAAGCTTTTCTTGAAGTCTGCCAGCGGTCCTCTGGTCGATAAAATTGCCCTTCGATAGAAAATCGAAGTACCTTCTTTCCTGGTTTCCAGCAGTTCAGCAGAGCTCAGGATTTTCAGGTGATGGCTCATACCCGATTGGGCTGTATCGAGAATACGGCAGAGCTCAAGAACGCCAAAAGAATCGTTCTTGAGTAATCTCAGGATATTTAATCTGAGGCTATCGGCTGCCGCCTTGCAGAAAGTCAGTAGAACTTCTGATGGCAGGTCTGAAGGGTTGTTCTCAGCGGGCATGAAATAGCTATATCAAAATTTTTCGATATAGTAATCATTGTCGCGAGGATAGCAAGTGATATCGAAAAATGTTGATACAAAAAGTTGTTGATACAAAAAGCTGTTGATATAAAAAGCTAAGTCAGCCTGTGATCATTCGATAGCAGTTCTTTTTGATATGGGCTCGCATCGGGTACAGTTGTCCTGCGGCAATAAAACTATTTAATAGCGGTGTTTAATAGCGGTGTTTATAAGACGAGGATCAAGCTCAGTCGCTAACTTTCATAAAAGAGGGTGCAGTCGGAAATGGCAATGATACGGCAAATCCAGGCTCGTTATGATGCGGAACAGGATCGTATTCTGCTGCGGGTCAGTCGTGATGACGACAAAGAGTTCAGGATTTGGTTGACCAGACGGTTTTTGTCGCTGATTCTCAAGGCGCTCAATCAACACCTGGAAATAGACCCGGATATCAGTTCGCAGACTTCTCCTTCCAGTAAGGAAGAGGTCAAGGCTTTCAAGCGAGAACAGGCCCTGGAACAGGCTGATTTTCAGCAACCCTTTGCTGATTCAGAAGAGAGTTATCCGCCAGAACAGGCCGTGCCAGTGGCTTTCAAGCTAAACTATTCTCTGCTTAAAGATGGCTTAATGCGCTTGCAATTATTGCCAAGACAGGGAGAGGGACTGGATTTTGTATTGACCAGTCAGATCAGTATTTCCTTGATTGAGATGCTGACTGCCGCTGGCGTGAAAGGTCAGTGGCAGTTGACTGCTATTTCCAGCCCATACACTGGGCAAGGGAAAGTTCAGATCAACTGATGGCGTCTGCCAGAGTTGTGGATTGATCCGGTTCAGTATTGATATAGCGAGGTAAGGTCACTTCCAGGCGAACGCCACTATCCTGGTTAAGATTAATTGCCTGGACGCTGCCTCGATGATGGTCTGCTATAACCCGGACAACATAAAGGCCGATACCAAAGTGCAATCGATTGTCCGGGTTCTTGTCTCTGGCAGTGACCATCGAATCAAACAGGCTGTCTTTAATTAATTCCGGAATAGGGTCTCCCTGGTTTTCAACAAAAAAGCTTATCGTCTGAGCACTTGCAGTTAGACCCAGTTTGACCGTTGTTTTGGGTAAAGCAAAATCGATGGCATTGTCTACTAATTTGTCGAGAAGCTGCTCTATGCGGAAATCACAGATTTCAGCATAAGCGGGTAGATCTGCACCCTGGTATTCGAATTGCACCTTAGGGTGGACAACTTTACAGTTGGCGAGATAGTTTTTGATTAGATTATGGAGGTTGATAACCTCCATTTCCTCTCCTATCAGGGCCTCTTCGAGGCTGGCTGCATCGGCCAGGTTCTGAACGATCATACCAATTCTGTTGACGCCTCTTTTTGCACTATCCAGATATTTTGTTTTTGCCTTATCATCGGTTTGGCCTTCAAGGTTTTGCAGGGAGGTCGAGAGTGCATTTAACGGGTTATTTATCTCATGCCGGAGCGTTCTGGGCATATTCTCCAGGAACTGATTGTGTTGGTGTAACCGGGTCAACATTCCTGAAATGCTCCTGGCCAGATCTCCTATTTCGTCTCCTGAATCTGTCTCAGACGAGATTTTGTTGGTTCTCAGGCGTCCATAGATATCGATGGCGTTATTGGCTTCTGCACCCAGGCGTCTGATTCTGCCAGCCAGTCTGACAGAAAAACCGAGAATAATACTTGCAAATAAGATGACCGATATAATCGAGAAGTTGACGATGCGCTTGAGCGCATCGCGACGAACTTCAAGGATTCTGTTGGTGCTCTGCTTCAGAACGACGGCGCCAATCACGGCATTGTGATCAATGATTGGGTGAGCAGCTACTATCATTTCACCCTGATCATCTGAATATAGATGGTCGAAGCCAGGATTACCCTGTAAGGCCTCAGTGATTATGTTATCTTCCCGCGTATATTCCTGGTTTTGAAGACTCGCATCTATGATCTGATAGACAGGATTAAGGAGCCCGTTAACCAGGCGTTTGAGGAACGGCACCGAGCTGCCGGATTCGATATTTTGTAGTGTCTTGCTGGTATCGCGATAGCTGCCAACTTCAGCTCGAACCCTTTGCTGGGCATCGATAACCTGGATATTAGCGCCTGAATAACCCAGGCCCTCAATAATTCGCAGAACCTCAGGTGACTTAAGTAAAACCAGGCCAAAAGCTTCTCGTCCTGCCGATGGCAGGGTGCCCGTAATTGATTCAATTGACCTGGATTCCATGCTATCGACGTCGACCACAGCTAAACCAAAGTTCTTGGTTGAACCTAAAAGTTCCAACGGGATGCGAAACTCAACTGAATATCCATTGGCGGTTTTAGTGAGCACGCCAGGCACTTTATTTTCAGCTTCGCCCATAAGTGCATAGCGCCAGTTTTGCTCTACCGCATAAGCTGTGGTGACCCCCTCCTCGGTGGCTGTAATGACTAATTTCTGGATCTGGCCGTCTTTCCCGGTAAAGGTGACTCGAATATGATCTGACAGGTCCAGGCGAAGGATATTGCGATTTCTGAATATGATACTGTCATCGAGCACCTGAACAAATGCGTAGACCTGATCATTGTGTTCGCCGAGCACCAGGTAAAACTGGTTTACCAGCTGGGTTTGGTCGTCGGGCACTGTTCTGGTTCCGAAGCCCACGTTATAGTCGAGCACATCCTCCCAGTCAGTCCGCTTGCCGTCGATTCGAATTGGTTTTTCGAGCGGATGGGCATAGAGCCGTTCATAGCCATCCGGGCTTAGGGGTAACTCATTGAACAGGTCCGCTCTTCCGTTGAGTAAAGTCGAAATCCCTTCGGCGGTTAGCATTTGCGCGTTGGCCTGACTTTCAAACAGAAAATCTTCCATTTCGCTCAGATAGAGATAACTGAACCAGGGTATGACGACAAGTATGAAACTCATCAGGATGAACAATTTGGTACCGAGATTGGGGCCCTTGAAGGTGGTCGCTTTCATTTATTTATGCTGCTGACCCTCTCATGGCTGTGTGTACCAGCGGTAACCAAAACCGTATTCACTTTTTATGCAGGCGAACTCCGCATCGACGGCCTCAAACTTCTTTCTAATATTCCTCATATGGGTATTAATAGTATTGTTGGTAACAAGCGACTGCATAGTTGCGTTCATCAACGTATCGTAGGACACGGCATGGCCGGGCACCCTGACCAGTTTAGCCAGCATTCGAAACTCCGTTCCAGAGAGATTAATCGACTGGGATTTCCAGGATACCAGCAGTGCTTCCTGATCGATTGACATGTCACCCACCAGCTTGGCTTGATTTGATCCCTGTATGGTCAGGCTTCTGGCCTTGTGAATTCGAATGAGTGAGCTGATTTTCTCAGACAGGTAATCGAGTGAGATGGGTTTCGGCAGATAATCCCAGGCACCCAGCCTTAAACCGCTGATTTTGTCTATCTCGGCTATTCGTTCTGTTAGGAAAATGACAGGCAGATTCGGTGATCTGGCAAGCAGGTCACGGCAAAGTTCAAAGCCAGCATCGACTTCATCACCAAGAATAATGTCGAGAATGACCAGGTCGGGTAGTTCTTTATCAAATCCGGCCAGGGCTTCGGTTCTTGATGCAAATGCTCTGACCTCATAACCTTTTTTAGAGATGGCGTCGATATAGTTGTTTCGTTGATCCGGGTCGTCCTCAACAATGACGATGCGCTTAGCCATACCAGGTTCCTTATAAATTTAATTGCAGTCAATTGAGCTGCGATGATTGCTTACTTTATGCTTCTTTTTGCCTAATTTCAGGATCAGATGCAGAACATCTTGACCCTGTAACCAGATGAAAACAGAAAAAATTTATTCTTTCACTAGTTTTCCACCATTATTCAGCGATTCTTCACTGTGCCTGAGCGCTGATTCCCCTATTGTCCTGTAAAATAAGTCGTAGTTAATTTGGTAATAGCCTATGAAAGTTTTTGTTCCAGTGCCGAGTGAATCAATTTTGGCTGACGGTGAGGTGAAAGGCCAACTCGTGCCTTTCCATCCAGACTACCTGGCGCATCCCCTGTCTGTGAAGGAAGTCAGGAAACCCCTGGACTGGGTTGAAAAGACAGATTACACATCGGCTTGTCAATCGCTCCATCCGAGTCTCAGTAACACTTAGGCCTGTCGATTCTGAAGAAAATCATCGACCTGCTCTGCGAAGGGTATCGATGTCGCGGCACCTGGCTGGGTAACACTTAGGGCAGCGGCTGCACTTGCTCTAGTTAAAGCATACTGTGTCGATGCGCCTGCCTGAAGAGCCGCGAAGAAGTAACCAGTAAAAGTATCTCCCGCTCCTGTTGAGTCAACCATTTCTACATTGAACGCTGCTTGTTTGATTTCCGTTGTCGCGTCTTTGTACCATGAACCGTGTTCGCCCAGGGTCAGCAACACCCTGCAGTGGGGATACTGTTCAATCAGGCGATTCGGTACGTCTTCCAGATTGTCCGTTGCAGCCAGAGCCCGTCCCTCATGCTCATTGATAATAAAATAATCGATTAGGTCTAGAGGAAGATCAAAAACTTCCTGAGTCATGGGCGCTACATTGAAGCTAACCGTCATACCTTTATCTTTGGCTGTACGTATTGCAGTTTCATTGCAACTTACTTCATTTTGTAATAACAGTAAGTCACCTGCAGCGCGGTTAGTAAAGAATTTGATGGTTTCGCTGGCTTGAATTTCTCTGTTAGTGCCACCGTAAATGATGATGGCGTTGTCTCCACCGCTAGCTATTTGAATGACCGCGTGTCCTGTGTTGGTCTCACTGATCAGGAGTTGTTCGAGGTTCACCCCTGCGTCCAGCATCTGATCTCTTAACCCTATTCCGTCCTGACCGATTTTCCCTGCATGATGAACCCGGCCTTTTGCCCTGGCGATAGCAATTGACTGGTTAAGGCCTTTGCCGCCAGGAAACACAGCGTAATGTTTCCCTGGAAGTGTTTCACCTGCAGCGACGAAATAGGGGACTTGATAGACGTGATCAATACAACATGATCCAAAATTTAAGATTGTCTTCATTGTTTTGCTGCTTGCCGGCCAGTCGGGCATTTTACTACAGAATATAGCAGACCAGACTGTTTCTGGGCGAATCGGCTGATGACTGATGGGCTTGTCAGTGACTTCTGCCCGATACTCATTTGTTGTGTGCCGGCAGCAACAAACATCAGGATCGAATTCTGCGATTAAGGAGGATCAGTAACACAGCCGCAATGACCATAGTGGCGATATAGATCAGGGCAATCCAGATGAGACTGATGGCTGGCAGGATAGGTGCCATGAAAACGAGTATGTGGAAACTGAGGAATAAGATTGCTATATTGAAAAAAGCCAGTTCCTTGGCGATGGGCGTTGTTAGATTGGGGTCCAGGATTCTCAGCAGCAGTAGGCCGCTGCCGGTTGATCCACAGCAGCAACCGAAAGTAGTTAGGCCGCGTTCGATTCCCAGAGACTGCAACCTCGAGGCAAAACCAAAGCAGAGTAAAGCCGTTGCCAGGGTTATCACGATGCAGACCAGAGAAATTGGCACGATGAATTCCAGCAACACACTGAACTGGATGCTGATCAGCGTGGCGGCGACCATCAGGTCAACAGAAGACCCGGTAATTCTCTTCTGGGTTTCATTGTCTATGTATTGACCGTAGCCGAATCTGTCTATGAGGGATCTTAGAATGACGCAGATAATCAAACCATGGAAAAAGAATAGGTTGTGGCTGAAGATATTCTCGAAACCAGTATCTGCAACAAGAACCTGAGTATGCAGTAGCCATTGATCGGTGAGTAAGTAGGCGAAACCCAGTATGCCTAGATGGAAAACCAGGCTATCCACATTAGCGGGCTGGGTGATCTGCCTGCCGCTGATCGGCCCTTCGCCTTCTGGGAACAGGCCTTTTTCAAAATCTTCGCTCAGGTTGACCAGCGAATTTGAATGAAGCTGTTTTCGTATGGCCCATCGGGCAATTGGAATACCGAAAATAAACGCCATGATAAAACCGATTGAAGCGTAGATTAAGCCAAAATCCATAGCATGGCTGATGCCGTACTGGTTCTGCCAGAGGTCTCCCAGGGCAATCGCCTGCCCCGGGCCCTGGGTAAATCCATGCGTCACCATGATACCCAGAAATTCAGAGAGCGGGACATCGGCGCTTAAATTGTAAGCCTGGATAACCCCCAGGCCAAGGATTGCCTGCATGCCCAGGCTGATTACCCAGATCAGCGCCAGCCAGGAACCGCCCAGGAACACTGGCGCCTTGGATTGCTGAGTTTCTTTGCCTGTTAAAACCAATGACATAAAGCTTAAGGTGAAGAAATGAAAGGTGAATACAGTGAAATCCTCGGACGTGTAACCCAGCGTGAGATTGGAATTGACCAGGATGAAGCCGATGATACCGCCAATCAGACTGGCCGGGATCAGCGTTTTACCCAGGGCCTTAAATCGGGCGCGAATGATCGTGCCCATAAGAATAAAAGTGACCAGCAAGGCGAATATCAATATACCAGAGAAGGAGTCAGCCATAAATTTTCACGGTTTGTTAATAGATTGCGGACATAATGCCCTTAAACAGGGCTGGTGGGAAAGGCCAGGCCCACTAATATGTTGTAGGACATTCTTTTTTTGCGACGCACCCAGGGGTGGTTATGCCTGTGAGTGAATAGATGGATCCACAAGCTTGTGCAAGGGGTTGCTGGTGGCTTTTTTGGTCAAGCCCAGGTGAATACCCTGATCACGCACTGGCGCTGTTTATCAGGCATTCACAAAAGCTAGACGACAGCATGCTGAAGTAACCGCTCGAGGGCCTTTACGATCGGTTGGAAACACTTTTGCATAACCATTTTTGTAGCAGAACAGGCTAGGTTATTTTGATTCCTGGAGGGCTACATCGATTCAGAAGCGTATTTTTTTTGTAGCGGTATGGCAATCCCTGAAAACTCAACTGGATTCTGGAGGCGAGTGAGTATAAGATGCGGCGTTTTTGATGATTTCACTCCACAATACCAAAAATGAGCACTCGCTATGACTGACCTGAATCTCTACCGGAATATAGGCATCTTCGCCCACGTAGATGCTGGCAAAACGACAACTACCGAACGCATCTTGAATATTACCGGCAAGATACACAAGATTGGTGAAGTGCACGATGGTGCGGCGACAACTGATTTCATGGATCAGGAACAGGAGCGGGGGATTACAATTCAATCGGCCGCAACTACTACCTTCTGGAAAGATCATCGGTTGAACATTATCGATACACCTGGGCACGTTGATTTTACCATTGAAGTTTATCGATCTCTGAAAGTGCTTGATGGTGGTGTTGGCGTATTTTGTGGTTCAGGTGGTGTCGAACCACAGTCAGAAACTAATTGGCGATATGCCAATGAATCCGAAGTAGCTCGAATTATATTCGTCAATAAACTGGATCGCATGGGCGCTGATTTCTATAGGGTGGTTGAGCAGGTCAAGAAGGTCCTCGGGGCCACACCACTGGTGATGACGCTGCCCATTGGTACTGAAGAGAATTTTATCGGTGTGGTCGATGTGCTCAGTCAACAGGCTTTTGTATGGGACGAATCCGGTGATCCATTGAACTATGAGGTTCAGGGAATCCCTGCCGACCTGATTGACCTGGCGCAGGAATATCGGGAAAAGCTGATTGAATCTGTGATCGACCAGGATGAAGATCTGATGATGGCTTATCTCGATGAGGGACAAGAGCCCAGTGTAGAGGATCTCAAGCGCTGTATCAGGTCAGGCACAATTGCCTTGGATTTTTTCCCTACTTATTGCGGTTCGGCGTTTAAGAACAAGGGTGTGCAGATGATTCTGGACGCGATTGTTGACTATTTGCCTAATCCCACTGAAGTCGAGCCTCAACCGGAAGTGGATTTGGACGGCACCCCCACAGGTGAATTCGCGATCGTTGACCCGAGTAGACCAATGCGTTCACTGGCCTTTAAGATCATGGATGATCGATTTGGCGCGCTGACGTTTACGCGGATCTATACAGGATCAATCAAGAAAGGGGACACAGTACTCAACACTTTCACAGGTAAGACTGAAAGAATCGGGCGTATTGTTGAGATGCATGCAGATGAACGTATTGAGCTTGATCGTGCCCAAGCGGGTGATATTGTCGCGCTTATTGGTCTGAAGAACACGCAGACAGGACATACCCTGTGTGACCAGAAAGTCCCGGCGACACTCGAGCCAATGGTTTTCCCTGATCCGGTCATTTATATCGCTATTGCGCCCAAGGATAAGGGTGGTGCTGAGAAAATGGGCTTGGCGCTCTCCAAGATGATCCAGGAGGATCCTTCCTTCCAGATGGAAACGGACCAGGAATCTGGAGAAACGATCATTAAAGGTATGGGCGAATTACACCTTGATATTAAGGTCGACATTCTTAAACGGACCCATGGAGTTGAAGTGATTGTTGGTAAACCCCTGGTTGCCTATCGAGAATCCATCACGAAAATCATTGATGACAGCTACACGCATAAAAAGCAGACCGGAGGATCGGGTCAGTTTGCTAAGATCGATTACATTATCGAGCCAGCGGAATCAGGGTCTGGCTTCCTGTTTGAATCAAAAGTGACTGGCGGTAATGTTCCCAGAGAATTCTGGCCAGCCGTAGAAAAAGGTTTCAAGGTTTGTCTTGAAGAGGGACCGCTTGCTGGCTATCCCTGCCTCGATGTGAAAATGACGCTGGTGGATGGTGCCTTTCATGCTGTCGATTCGTCTGCGATGGCGTTTGAACTGGCTTCAAGAGCAGCTTACAGGCAGTCCATGGGCAAAGCGGGTCCACAGATCATGGAACCGATCATGAAAATTGATGTGTTTACACCGGAAGATCACGTTGGTGATGTTATTGGTGATCTTAATCGTCGGCGGGCAATGATCCAGGGCCAGGAGCCCCAGTCAACCGGCGTTCGCGTAAAAGCATCAGCGCCATTGTCCGAGATGTTTGGCTATATTGGAGATCTGAGAACGATGACATCAGGCCGGGGCCAGTTTTCCATGGAATTTAGTCACTATGATCCAACACCTCGTAGTGTGGCTGATGTGGTTATCAAGGAAGCGCAGGAGCGCCGCCAGGCTAAAGGATAGATTCCAGGGTATGTAAAAAGGCCGCATTAGCGGTCTTTTTTATGGCATTTTCTGATCCTGTGATCCAGTGTCGGGTTAGCTTCCTGTTAGCGCCGAAAGCTCAGGAAGTCTTCATTGACACAATTGTCCAACCGGTTACTACGCAGGTATTTGGCCGCAGTGGCGGCTGAAAAGCTTCTGATGTCATGCATGCTCTGCGGAGTAAAAAAAGCTGAATGAGGGGTAAGGATCAATCGATGCCGAAGCCAATCTTCATTCTCGTGCCAGGCTTTTATCAGTTTCTTATCTATATTGGCTGGTTCTTCAGGGAGGACATCGAGTCCAGCAGCGAGTATATGATCGTTTTTCAGGGCATCATAAAGGGCATCAATGTCCACCACAGGCCCTCTTGCAGTATTAATCAGAATAAGGCCCTGCTTTGCAGCGGCAAGCACATCGGTACTGATGAGGTCGTGAGTCTCTGAATTCAGGGGTATATGTAAGGTTACGATATCGCTTTGCGAGAATAATTCTTCAAGGCTATCGGCCCGCCTGATTCCCAATGCGATGTCGGCACCGTTTGGTTTATAGGGGTCAAAGAATACAACATCCATATCAAATGCCTTAAGTCGAAGCGCAGCAGCCGTACCGATGCGTCCCAGGCCGACAATACCCACGGTACAGTCAGACATTCTCTGTCCGAATGGGTTGAGCGCCGGACGCCAGTTCTGAACAGGTGAAGCTCTCAGCTCCTCATTATGAAAGGCGATACTTTTAGTCAGGGTCAGCATTAATGCCATGGCATGATCCGCGACCTCCCTTGTTCCGTAATTGGGGGTATTACAGACTGGAATACCCAGATTGCCCCAGGCTGCCAGGTCAATTTCGTCAAAGCCAACCGCAGGTTTTACAAAGATCCTGCATTTTTCCAGTCGATGCATGTATTCAGGGGGTATCTGTGGGCCGACTATGGCATCGCAGCTGGCCCACTGCTCGTCACTGACCTGGGCCGGGTGTTTCATGAAGTGAGCTGTTATATCGTCACCATTGAGCCCGGAAATTTCCGGTTTGTTATCATCCTGCCATCGAATCATTGGCCACAATACTTGAAACATAGACACCTCTGGATTGCATTTTCTGTTTTGGGTTTGTACGCTAAAAATAGCTTCTTTTAGCAGCCTCTAACTGCCACTCAATCTGCTTGCAGTTGAGCCGAAAGTCAATTATTTTCTTTGCCGCGAGAATGGGCGTGTCCTGCTGATTCCCCCCTCATTCAAGAGACAGGCTGTTCCTGTCCAGAGGAGAAAGTTTTATGTCAGGATCCAGGGAAGGGATGGCAGATAACAGCAATCTTGTATAGTCATGCCTGGGTGAGGTGAATATCTGTTCAACCGGGCCCGACTCTACTACCGAGCCGTGATACATGACCAGTGCCTGTTCACAGAAGTGATGCACAACATTAAGATCGTGAGCGACAAAGATATAAGTCAGGTTCATTTCCTGCTGCAGGTCAACCAGTAAATTAAGGACCTGCGCCTGCACGGATACATCCAGGGCAGAGACAGCCTCGTCGCAGATTACCAGGCTGGGGTTGAGTATTAATGCCCGGGCAATGCCGATACGCTGCCGCTGACCACCGGAAAAGGCGTGCGGGAACCGATGCAGTGTATCTGCTTCCAGACCTACTCGCTCAAGCATATGAATGACCATCTGGCGATGTTCCCGGTGTTGCTCGGGGCGGTGGATAACCAGTGGTTCAGAGACAATATCAGCTACCTTCATGCGCGGATTCAGGGAAGCAAAAGGATCCTGGAAAATCATCTGCATTTGCATTCTGAGCGGTATTAATGCTTTGTTGCTGAGTTGGCACAGGTCCACTGCGCCGGTATGACTCTGGAACACAGCTGACCCCGAAGCGGGATCGATGGCGCGTAAGATTGCCCTGACCAGGGTTGTTTTTCCGGAGCCAGATTCACCGACAATGCCCAGGCTTGAGCCTCGTTGGACAGAGAATGAGACGTTGTTGACCGCCGTAAATTCGCCGACTTGCCTGCTTAGCAGGCCTCGTTTCATCAATGGGAATTTCACCGAGAAATTGTTCACTTCGAGGATATTGTCGGTCATAGGTGGTATTCCTCGGGAATAAGGCTCACGGGCAGTGCAACCTGCCTGTCACCTTTAACCGGAATTAAAGAATAGCTTGGGTAATCGGTGGGGTCTGGCTTGTTGCTGACCGGTCTGAGGCGGTCCTGTTGCTTCATCCCCGGCACCGCTGCAATAAGATTCTGTGTATAGGGATGAATAGGGTCGTTTAATATCTGGCGCACGCTACCCGTTTCCAGAACTCGACCCTGATTCATTACCATAACCTGGTCGGCAATCTGGGCCACGACTGCTAGATCGTGAGTGATGAACAATAGGCTGATCTGAATGGTTTCCTTGAGTTCCTTGAGCAGCGCTAGAATTTCAGCCTGGATGGTGACATCAAGGGCAGTGGTGGGTTCATCGCAAATGAGGATCTGGGGTTTGCATACCAGTGCCATGGCGATCATGACCCGCTGCCGCATGCCCCCTGAAAACTCAAAAGGGTATTGTTGCATTCGTTGTGAAGCATCTGCTATGCCAACACGATCCAGCATCGCGCATGCCAGCTCAAAGGCTTCTGCTTTGGTAACGCTTTGATGGGTAAGGATGGCTTCCATGACCTGATTGCCAATGGTGTGGACCGGTGACAGGGCAGTCATGGGTTCCTGAAATATCATTGCCATGAGGCCCCCTCTAAGGTGGTACAGGGCATCGCTATTGTCGGCAAGCTGGAGAACGTCAAAGCTCTCCTGCTGCGCAGGTGTGCAGATAATCTGTCCAGAGGTAATTTTGCCGGGTGCCTGGATCAGCCGCATCATGGCATAGGCGGTGACCGATTTGCCGGAGCCCGATTCACCCACGATAGCGGTTGTTTGTGAACGTTTCATGTCGAGGCTGACATTATTGACGGCCAAATGTTCGCCGATTTCAGTTTTGAACATGACACTTAAGCCCCGTATAGACAAAATAGTGTCAATGCTCATGACTGGTGGCCTCCATAAGGATCTGCCGCATCCCTTAAGCCATCCCCCAGCAGGTTAAAAGCGATGACGACCAGAATAACGAAAATACCAGGTAGCAGAAGCCAGGGCGTCAACACGATAACCTGAAAATTCTGGGCTTGTTGCAGCAGAACGCCCCAACTGACCACGGGCGCTCTGAGCCCGACCCCCAGAAATGACAATGCCGTTTCCGCTAGAATCATGCCGGGAATTGCCAGCGTCGCCGTGGTAATGATGTGACTCATGAAAGAAGGTAACAGGTGCCGGGTGATGATCCTCAGCTGGCTGGCACCTAAGAGCCGAGCGGCAACCACAAAGTCTTCTTCTCTGAGTGCCAGGAATCGGCCTCTGACAACGCGGGCCAGACCAGTCCATTGGATGAATGACAGGATAACGATGATGCTGAAATAGACTCCCAGAGGTGACCAGTGCACAGGGACCGCAGCGGATAAGGCCATCCACAGGGGTAAGGTGGGAATACTCTGCAATACTTCGATTATTCGTTGGATAAGATTATCTATACGGCCGCCAACATAACCCGCTATACCACCAATCAAGACACCTAAAACCAGCGTTAGTGCTACGCCGATCAGGCCCAGGCTGAGTGATATTCGAGCGCCATAAATAATGCGGCTGAATATATCTCTACCGAGTTTATCTGTACCAAACAGGTGCAGGTATTGGCCGCTGGCAGTTGTTATGAAGTGGTGCTCAGCGCTGAACAGGTTCCAGAATTGGTATTTTTGGCCCTTCGCGAAAAAGTAGATCGAATGTGTCTGCTGCGGGTCCTGGGTGTATTCGCGTACCCAGGTCTCTGGGTTGATGGTTAGCGAGTAACCATAGACAAAAGGCCTGAAGTGGAAGTCACCTTGATTATCGATGAAATGAATCTCCTGAGGCGGGGCAAAAATAGCCTTGGGGTTTCGCCAGTTGGGTTCATAGGGTGCAAAAAATTCACAGAAAGCAGCTATGAAGTAGAGAAATATCAGAAAACCACCTGAGACCAGCGCCAGCTTGTGACGCTTAAAACGTAGCCAGGTCAGGCGCCTGGAGGACAGGTCCTTAAATAGCTCGGGATTAGCCATTGCTTTGCCTCCAGCTAGAATTATTCATAGCGGATTCTCGGGTCTACCACAGCGAGCAGAATATCGGAGAGCAGCATGCCTAGAACTGTGAGAATGCTGAGCAGCATCAGGAAACTGCCAGCGAGGAACATGTCCTGGCTCAATAATGCCTGTAACAACAAGGGTCCCGTGGTGGGCAGGTTGAGCACGATGGAAACAATGGCCTCGCCGGAAATCAGGGTTGGCAGGAGCCAGCCAATGGTGCTGATAAAGGGATTGATGGCGATTCGTACCGGGTACTTGAATATCAGTTTCAGTGGCCTGACCCCTTTGGCTCTGGCCGTGACCACATAGGGTTTGCTCAGCTCATCAAGCAGGTTAGCGCGCATGACTCTCATGATGCTTGCGGTGCCGGCAGTACCGAGCACGATCATGGGAATCCAGATGTGAGAGAGTAGATCCGCAGTTTTGCTCAAGGACCAGGGTGCCTCGGCATACTCTGGAGAAAACAGGCCGCCCACGCTAATTCCAAACCAGGTATAAGCGCAATACATAAGGATGAGCGCGAGCATGAAACTGGGAGTGGCCAGGCCCAGTAAGCCGATAACGGTAAACAGGTAGTCGCCAAAGCTGTATTGTTTTACTGCCGAGTAAATGCCGATTGGGATGGCCAGGGTCCAGGTAAATAGCAGACTTGCCACGGCGATGATAACGGTGTAGCCCAGACGTTCCCATATAAGGGTGTTAACGGGTTGTTCGTATTTGATTGAATAGCCCATGTCGCCCTGCATAAAATTGAATACCCAGTGGAAGTACTGTAGCGGTAGTGGCATATCCAGATTGTACTGAGCTCTAAGCGCCTCAATCTGCTCAGTTGAAACCTCCATACCCTGCTGCTGGAGCGCTGCAAGATTCGCGGAAATGATATCGCCTGGCGGAAGTTGAATCAGTACAAAAACAATCACAGAGATAATGATCAGGGTGGGTATCATGGCCAGCAGTCGTTTCAGGATATAGGTGGCCATCGTTTATTTCTCCAGATACCAGGTTGCAGGATGGTATGGCATGGTCCATCTGTTATCCCAGCCCCAGTAGCCCTGAACCGCAACATTTTTTAGGCGGTGGCCGACAACCACTGGCTGCGGCGCCAGGCCAACGGTGCCTATAGTCCACAGGTTCTCAGCTGTAGAACGCAGGATTTTTTTGCCCAGGGTAGTTACTCTCTGCGGGTCGGTTGATCGGGTTAATTCGTCCCACCAGGTTTGCAGCTGGATTATCTCGGCAGGGGGTCGCTCGCCTCTGAGTCCTTTGCTGAGATAGTAGGTTGCCCAATCGTTCCAATGCGACTCTTCCCAGCCAGTATGCATGGGTACATACCACATTGGCTGAAAGGGAAACAGAATATCGGTGGTTCTGTCTGCGTGCCAGACGGTCATCTGCATCAGGCCAGCAGTGGCACGACTGGTTTGCAGCGCTGGATCGACTTCCTTAAGTCTTATATCCAGGCCGACTTCTCGCCAGTAGGATGTAACCAGTTCCAAGGAGATATTCTTGGGCGTTTCAAAGTCAAGAAATTCAAGTGTTATGGTTAGCCTTTCCTCATTGCCATAATCCCGGAAGCCATCACCATCCCGGTCGATCAGGCCCATTTCGTCTAACCAGATCCCAGCCTGGGCCGGGTCATACTCAGTGTAGGCTGAAGCAAATACGGGTTCATAAAAGCGTGATGTAGGAATCACGGTGGGTTGCCTGGGCACCCCTTTGTTAAAGTAAATGATGCTGTTCATCTCATCTCTGTTGATGGCCACAGAGAGCGCTTTACGAAATCTAATGTCCTGGAAGACTGCTTTAAGGCGTTCATCCCGAATGTTCAAGTTGGGTTCTATAATGACATCGCTGCCATGGAGTCGTTTCCAGACATGGACTTTAATCCCAGCGGTTTTTTCACCGAGCTTGAATAATGGAAAATCCTGCGTTTTGAGTTCGAATGCGGCAAAATCCACCTGCCCGGTTGCCGCCTTGGCAGCCAGGACATCCTGGTTCTCGATGATGTCGGCATTAATTTTATCGATATAAGGTAATTGCTGCCCCTGCGGGTCAACCTTGGCGTAATAGGCATTGCGATTATAGAGCTTGCTGGTTGCTGTCCTCTTAATAAGCTGAAAGGGGCGTAGGGTAGGCATCAGTGGTGGTTGGTTCCGAGTCCAGAGACGGATAGCGTTGTAATAGGCCATCCAACTGATATAACCCTCTTGCCTGATTCTTTTAATGAGGGCCTCACGGTTGACGAAATCAGGGTGAAACTGGCGCATGTAATCGCTGGGGATGACGTAATAGTCACCCAGTTGAGCCATTAAGTTGATCAGCAGCGGGAAAGGTTCTTTGAAGTGATAGCTGAAGGTAAGGTCGTCTATTTTTTCAGTGCTTGAATCCAGCCAGCGTGGATCCAGCACGGGGGACAGCTCCGGGTTCAGCAGTTGATGGCGATGAAAAAAAATAAAATCGTCGGCATCCAGGGGCTCGCCATCTGACCACTTGATACCTGCCCTGAGTTTGAAGGTGATTGTTCGACCTTCATCGGTGAGTTCCCAGGTTTTGATAGTGTTGGGAAAAATATGAGCTGCCGTCGGGTCTATGCTCAGCGGGCTCTCGACCGGATTAAACATGTTCCAGTCGCTCTCAAATATTCTTGCTGTGCCGCCATAGGAGCCGATGGAATCGGCGGGTTCAAGCACCATCGGGTCCAGGGGAAGTCGCTCCGAAACCGGCGGTAGCTTGCCATTTTCTACCAAGGCAGCCAGCAGAGGAGGCTCCTTAAAATCAGTGATGTTGAGCTCGGATGCGGTTTTAGCGGGCTGTAGCCAACTGGCAGGCCAGGTGGCTGGGTCGATTTCTGCTGCCAGGCCCCGCGGGGGCAGGTTCAGAAGAGCAAGTACTAAAAGCCGAGCTGGGATAAGAGACGCTCGCAGGGCAAGGCGCTTATAAGGGTTTTGGGCAGGGTTTTCTGATGCCAACATAAACACGGTTTATTATTATTTTTCAGCCAGAAGTGAACTTAAATCTTATCTCAGGTTCGAACCCTGATATTAATATGGGATGGTAAGTTTCATCCAAGATCTTATCCTAGATCTCAGTGAATAGCTTATCCCAGTTCCTATTCTGGCAGTTAATCCCGATTTTGTTGATTTTAGCGTGGATGCTTTTGGCGCCTTTGATATCCCCCGGGTAAGCGCGGTAGCAAAAACGGGTGGCGCCCAGAGGCTACAGGGCCACCATTATGGTTAGTCCAGGAAATTGATTAATGAACTGGGAAACAAGGTTGTGGTTAAAAGGTAACCCAGAGACGAGGCTCCGGTACTGGATTAAAAGGCGTATCAACCAAACCCAGCAGGGTTAGATTGTTCATACTGGACCACGCCCTTTGGGCTATCGATTTCGAATCTGATAGCCAGCGGTCCTTGCTCCAGTTCAGCATATTCTGGAAAGGGCCTGGGAAATCTGGTGATGCTTGTATTCAAGGGTGCACTGACTACAAAATTTGTTAGCCTGCCAACGACAGGTGAGGTCTTTGAAGGGTGCTCGCTATCAAGCCAGTCTATAAAAAAGGGCATCACGCCGCCCTGATTGTGGCCAGCTATGGAACAGAGCTGCCATTCAAGCTTCAGGCCTGCAGGGGTCGTTCTCTGCATGGGTATGATACCTCTGGTGGTCAGTCCACTGGCTTCGGCGGCTTCGCTGAGCTGGGCAAGATTGTTGCTGCTGACTGCCCAGTGCAGCACAACAGGTCCTGAAAGAGCAGCAAATCGCTCACCCTGGCTACCGGCTCTATTGTTGAGCGGATCAGGCGCGATGAATTCCAGGTACTGACCTTCGGTGAATGCCACCAGGGCATTGCAGGTACCGCCACGGGTGTGCGAGCCACCGTCGGCAGGAACGATGCCGGTCTGGCTAAAAAAATTTGCTTTCGCGGCTGCCAGGTCGGGGACGGCAATAATGATATGGTCGAGTAAAGTCACTACCCGAACATACTGACTCGCTGATTCAATTGCAATATCAGTTAGGTCTCTGCCCGGGCCGAGGGTGGCATTCAGGGGCTGCCTAACGACTGGTATTGCTTATGCCAGCAATGGTGGTGCGGTGCAAGAGGCGATCAAAGCCATCGTAACCCCCGCTTGCTGAATGCAGCACCGAGCGGTTATCCCACATCAGCAGCATGTTGGCAGACCATTTTTGGACATATTGAAACTGTTCGCGGGTCTGCCACTGGTAAAGATCAGCAAGAAGCTGCTTAGCTTGTTCCTGCGGCATGTCCTGGACTGCAATGATGTAGCCCAAGATGCCGTATAGCGTTTCTTCCCCGGTTTCCGGATGCTGGCGGATAAAAGGGTGCGCCTGGGTCGCATAGGCATCTTGGGAGTAGATGATTTTCATGCTGCGATCAGAATCTTTCTCGCGTTCACCGTAGGCGCCATCGGGCGCATATCCGCCACGCGCACTGTGAATGGCCCATTTACCCTCGATTCTTGCGCGCAGTTCATGGGGCATTTCCTTGAGGGCTTTTTGTTGATTGATAAACAGTGTCTGCCCACCGACTGGCGGTATGGTTATACCGTATAGACAGGTCCCGGCTGGTGGCACCTTCTGGAAGCTCCAGTCGGTGTGCCATACCGCTGCAAAAACCGGCGCGGTCTCATCGGCATTTCGACAGATCGCGGCAATGTGATCATGGCCGGCAATGGGCTCAAAATAGGGATCATCGCCAAAATCGCCAAAATATCGGGTGAATGTTTCCAGGTCAGTATTGGACATGTGTTGATCAGGAAACGCTAGCACCTTGTGTTTCATCCAGGTATGACGGAGTTCAGCGATCGTTTTTTCCGATAGCCTGGCAGACAGATCCAATCCTGAAACTGTAGCCCCACAGGAGCCTGCCGATGCGGTTACCATAAAAGACATATCAGCTGTTCCATTTTTTGATTGATGAAAGACTACCAGCATCGCAGCTTCTCAGAAAGCGATAACCCTTGAGTTGTTCTGTATGCTGTTGAATGGACCCTGGACAGGGCGTTATGAGACCAGAGCAGGCCGGGTTGTGCGCTGCATGACTTAGGATATGCTCGAGGCTGGCTGGATAGGATGCGAAATGAAGGTGTGAATCTGATTCGCACTTGTCGTGTTGCGTTGGAATTTACGGCAAGCTTGCTCATAATGCACAACAGCCACGCGTATCAAGCGACTAGTAATGAGGGAGAAATAGGCAGATGAGCAAGGAATCCGAACCTTACGCGGGTATTCGAGTGATTGAGTTTGGCCAGTTTGTTGCTGTGCCGTTCTGTGGCCAGTTACTTGCCGAAGGTGGTGCGGAAGTCATCAAAGTAGAATCACCAGAAGGTGATCCAAATCGCCACATGGGGTCAATCGTTCCGATGGAATCGAGAATCTTCATTTCTCGTAATCGCGGCAAACGTTCGTTACCGCTGAAGCTAAGTGATCCCGGAGCGGCTAAAGTTATCGATGCTCTGGTCGCCAGTGCGGATGTTGTGCTCATGAATTTTCGTCCTGGCCTTGCCGCCGACCTTGGTCTGGAACCCGTAAAGCTTCAGGCAACCTATCCAGGACTGATCATTGGTGAAATAACGCCGTTTGGTAAAAACGGACCCGATGCAGATCTCGCCGGGATGGATATTGTGGTCCAGGCTCGCAGTGGATTGATGGCTGCCATGGGGCGCTTGATTGATGGCCGGCCGGCACCGGGAGAGCCTGTCATATCGGATTATATGGCGGCCATGTCGCTGGCTTTTGGCATCGCGTCGGCGCTCTTTCGCCGGCAGCGTACTGGCAAGGGCGGTATCGTTGATGTCAGCCTGATGCAGGCTGCCATGACCCTGGCGAACAACCAGTTAGTCCGCCAGGAAGATATGGATAGAGAAAAACATCAGGCGTCCATTAGCTTGTTACAGCAGCAGCGGATTGCTGGCGCAAGCTTTGAAGAACAGATGAATGCCATGCCATCAGCCAGGGTATATGCGCTTCGATCGATTTATTTTCGCACATTTGAAACTGCTGATAGCACCGTCGCTGTCGCAGCAGTGAGCCGAGGTTTGCAGGTCAGGTTCATGAAGACCCTGGGCCTGAATGACCAGGGCCTCCATGAAAAAGTTGATGAAGACTACGTCAGATCGTTGCAGGCAGAGGTAGAGGCTGTGCTGCGAGGTAAGTCGAGTGATAGTTGGTGTGATAGGTTTCAGCAGGCTGGCGTGCCGATATCCACCGTGAAGTTCCCCATCGAGCTTTTTGAAGATTCCCAGGCAGAGGCAAATAATATGTTCGAAATTGTTGAACACGCGTCTGCCGGACGACTGCGAGTACTGTCGCCACCGGTTAAGTTGGACAGAGAGGGGTTTAAAACTCGTCCACCAGTCGCTGCTTTTGGCAGTGAAACCCGCGTACTCCTTGCCGAGCTTGGTATGAGCGAGGCTGTCATAAGCGAGCTACTGGCGGCTGGAATCAGCCGTGAGCAGGACTAATTACCAGTGAATTCAGGTTCTCTTTTTTCTACGAAAGCAGCGATTCCTTCTTTGGCGTCCTGGCTGCTGCTACAGATATTCTGCGCGTAGGTTTCATATTCCAGCGCCTCACGCAGGGAACTATCCATGCTTTTATACAGGGCCCGTTTGGCCATGCGAATGGCAATAGGGGGCCCTGCAGCAAACGCAGCCGCCATGTCGAGCGTGGCAGTCATCAAATCCTCTGGATTAGTTAGTTGGGAGACAATACCCAGGCTCAGGGCTTCTTCAGCATCAATCATCTTGCCTGACCAGATGAGCTCGCAAGCCTTTGCCATACCAACCAGTCGAGGTAGGAAATAGGTGCCGCCCCAGTCGGGATGCAGACCACGGCGGGAAAAAGTCTGACCAAACCTTGCTTTGATTGAGGCAATTCTGATATCACAGGCCAGCGCAATATTCATGCCTGCACCTGCCGCGGCACCGTTGACGGCGGCGATCACAGGCTTGGTTGCATTGCGCATGGCGAGGACGGCTCGGTCTCTGACGGGTGCAATCTTTTCCTCTAATGGACTGGCAGACTTTGTCTTGTTAGCTGCATTCATGGCTTTGACATCGCCACCGGAACAGAAGCCCCGACCGGCGCCGGTTATAACAATGACCCGCACAGTATCGTCATTGTCTGCCAGGGTGACAGCATCATGGAGCCCCTCTCGCATGGATGGGGTCAGGGCATTGAGCGTTTCAGGCCGGTTAAGCGTGATGATCGCCACCTTGTCCTGCTGCTCGTATTCGATGTGTTCAGATTGCATCACGTGGACCTCCTTGGATAGGGTTTCTTATCATACGCTGCCCTGTGCCTGAGTAGCATTATTTAGTGGTTAGTTGTTTTGCAGGTGCTGGACTATGATAGGTCTTGTCAACGATTAGTCGGCTAGGAGCCAGTAAAGGAGAAGCAATGGAAAAACGGCGCATGGGTCGTCATGGCCTCGAAGTACCGGCGATTTGCCTCGGTACCATGACCTTTGGATTACAGGTAGATGAGGCCAATTCACGCACTATCCTGGATAAAGCGATCGATCATCAGCTGACTTTCCTGGATACTGCCGATGCCTATCCACTGGGTGGTACGCTCGATACGCTGGGAGAAACCGAGGCCATTATTGGCCGGTGGATGCACGATAAGGGCAATCGTGATGACCTGATTATAGCTACCAAGTGTTTTGCACCGACTCGCAGAGGCCCTAACAATCGAGGTTTATCACGACAACATATCATGGAGTCTATTAACAAGAGCCTAAAACGCCTGAAAACGGACTACGTGGATTTGTACCAGTCGCATGGCTTTGATCCGAACACCCCCATTGAAGAGACGCTTCGAGCCTTTGAGGACCTGGTTAGTTCAGGCAAGGTCAGATATCTGGGTTGTTCCAATTATCCTGCCTGGCGCCTCGGTGAGGCGCTGCGCGCTGCAGATCGGCTGGGTGTCACGGGTTATGTTTCCGTGCAGCCGCGTTACAACCTGCTGTATCGTGAAATTGAAACCGAATTACTGCCATTGTGCGTAGACCAGGGTATTGGAGTGATTGTTTATAATCCCCTGGCCGGCGGCTTTCTATCCGGTAAATACAGACCAGGCCAGGAACCACAAGCCGGCACGAGGTTCACTCTGGGCAGCGCCGCTGAACGATATCAGGCCCGGTACTGGCATGACTCGCAGTTCCAGGCAGTTGAAACCCTGAAAGCCGTGGTCGAAGGCCAGGGTCAGGATATGGTGTCAGTCGCTATAGCCTGGGTGTTGAATCAACCTGGTATCACCTCTGCATTGATCGGTGCGTCGAGCCCACAACAGCTGGATGCTAATCTGGCATCGGCGTCGGTTGTCTTTGATGATGAGTTGACCGCGGCTTGCGAAGCAGTCTGGTGGCAGCTACCAAGGCGACCCGTGCAGGCAGGTTATCGTTAGGATTGCGGTGCCTGCACGCTATGGTTTTTTCTAGGCTGGCTTGTGGGCTGCTGGTGAGAAAGACTTTTTGACCCGGGTGCTGAGGTGGTTCCCCGCAACGCTGGTGCCAGACTGGGGACTGGATTGCGCTGAACTTGCAGTCTGATCCGCCTGTTTCATTGCATGACCGGGTGGTTTACATTCAGTCAATGAAAACCTTTGGAGACAGTCCCATGCAGCCGCGAAAAGAAGGTCATCGTTATATCGAAACTATTTTGAAGTATTACCAGGGCTGTAATACCGCCGATGTAGACATAATGATGAGCACCTTTACTGACGATGTGGTGCACTATTTTGTCGATCACCGTGAGGTAAGAAGCGCTAGGGGCCTTGCTGATTACTGGGCCAGGGTCGGGCCTTTAACCCAGGCTAACTGGGCCCTTGATCATACGGTCATCCAGGAACCCGAAGCCGTTATCGAATGGAGTATGCGCTGGGTACCGAGACAGACCGGTAAGCCGGAGCTGTTGCGGGGCAGCGAGTGGTATCTCTTTGAAGGCGAGAAAATCAAGGAGATCCGGTCGTACCATGCCAACTTTTATCTGGCCTCCACCGGCAATGCCCAGTTGCATGATTTTGACTACGCGCTGCGAGGTTACCGGCAACTGTGAATGAAACCGATGGACGTGCCGGGTGATTCAGAGGGCTGGCCGGCCAGGCGGGCTGTACAAGCTATTCTCCGTTGAGATATAAAATTATCTGCTCCTTGGTAGACAAGGTAGACAAGGTAGACAAGGTAGACAAGGTAGGCAAGGTAGGCAAGGTAGGCAAGGTAGACAAGGTAGGCAAGGTAGACAAGGTAGCCAGGGTTAACAGACCCTGGATTGCCTCGGACAACCAGGGTGCAGGCCACTGATTTACGGTATCGGTAGCAGGCAACAGGTTAGATCTTGGAAGGTTAGGCCTTAAAAGCAATCAACGGTGGCACGACGGATAACAAGTGAGGGTGCGCCATGGCAGGAGCAGACGCTTGCGGGTTTTAGTAGCAGGGTCAACGGGTTACTTGGGGCGCTATGTCGTTTCAGAGCTTCATGCCCGTGGGCATGTTGTACGGGCGCTGGTTCGAGATCCAGCCAGATTAGGTCCTGTTCGTGGTTGCGTAACCGAGGTGTTTGTCGGTCAGGCGACCGAGGATGCCTCCCTCGAGGGTGTTGCCGACGGTGTCGACTGCATTATCTCCTGCCTGGGCAATCGAACTTTTAATCGCAAACCCACGGTCTGGGCAGTTGATCGGGATGCGAACCTGCACCTGGTTGCAAGAGCGCGGGCCGCAGCTATCTCTCGTTTCATCTTTGTTTCTGTTCTGGCAGGGCGGCAGACCCGTTCCCGGGTGCCGCAGATTGAGGCTCGGGAACAGGTTGTCGACGCGCTCTGCCAGGGGTCCGTGCCCTGGACCATCATCCGGCCCGCCGGATTTTTCAATGATATGGTTGAATTTCTTGATATGGCAGCAAAGGGCGCCGCCTGGCTAGTCGGCAAGGGGAATTCAAGATTCGCGCCCATTCACGGTGCTGACCTGGCGACCTACATCGTTGATCGCCTGGAGGATGATGCGGCAGTGTCTCGCGAGTTTCCAGTAGGCGGGCCAGAATTACTGAGCCAAAGAGAAATCGCCGAACTGGCATTTTCTGCCCTGAACCAATCATCGAGGATCTATGCAACCCCGGACTGGCTGGTGCCTATGCTGGCGAAACTGATCATCCCGTTTAATGTGAACCTGGGCAGCTTTCTGGCAATGCTGGCAGCAATGGCGGGTGAACAGGATGCTGCCGCAGTCAGAACCGGCGAGCGCTATCTGGCTGACTTCTACAGGGAACAGCTGCTATCTACTGATCGTCATCTGCGGGCCCAGCGCTGAGTGCTGGATTGCCGGGTTAGGTTGCAGATCCGAGTTAAAGGGGATGGGTTGGGTGTCGAAGTATCCGTTATCTTTTGGCTGGCCCTGTCATAACGGGATTGATTAAAACGCAAGCTGATTTATATTGGTTCCAAAGAAGCGTACTGTTGAGGGACTGGTCTTTACAAATCAGCTGTCAGGCCAGCCAACATTGACTGGAGCTTAATATGAGAATTATTGCGATTTTGTTTACGTTACTTTATTCACTTTCTGCCTGCGCTGAAGATGCCATCTTATTGGATCAAGGCCCTGACCTTCCACCGCCTATGTCGGCAGTACAATTCGATGAACTATTGAATCAGATATCAAACTGGGGCCGCTGGGGTAAGGAAGATCAGCTGGGAACGCTCAACCTGGTGACTAACGAAAAGCGCATCAACGCAGCCGGCCTGGTTCAGACAGGACAGGCAGTATCACTTTCGCTGCCCCTGAACAAAGTAAAAGACCTGGTTAATGAGTCCCCTTTTGTTCATGAGCCTTTTATCTTTCCAGCGGCATTTGGCATTCCTGAGGAAGCCCTGCCCCAGGCTGCAGGTGATAATTTCGCCGTTGCCTACCATGGTTTTGCGCATTCGCATCTGGACGCTGTGTCTCATTTTGCCTACAAGGATAAAATGTATAACGGCTATGGCTTTGAGCTGGGCGACGGTGGTTTTGCTAATCTTGGCATTGAAAATATTGCCGAAGCCGGCATTGTTACCCGAGGGGTTTTAGTCGATATGCCAGCTTTTCTTGGTGTGGATTACATGGAGCCAGGCACGGCGATAACCATTGACGACCTGCTAGCCTGGGAGAAGAAAGCTGGCGTTAGCATCGGCTCCGGTGATGCGCTGTTAATCAGAACAGGCCGCTGGAAGGCGGTTGAAGCGCTTGGGCAGTGGCATTTTGTCGAGAAAGCCGCTGGATTGCACGCCTCGGTGGCTGCTTTTCTCAAGCAAAGGGATGTTGCCGTGATTGGCTGTGACGGGGTATCAGATGTTATGCCCTCGGGCGTTGAAAATCGTTTTAATCCCGTGCATGAACTAGTGCTGATAGGGCTGGGTATGCCGCTGTTGGATAATTTAGATTTAAGAGCTGTGAGTAAATTATCTGCAGACACGGGTCGTGCTACATTCATGCTTGTGGCATCACCGCTCAAGGTTAATGGCGCCACAGGGTCGCCGCTGAATCCTATAGCGGTATTTTGAAACAACCCGGGAGCCCGTTGCATGAAACAAAATTGAGGACTGGCTTGATGTTTAGATTACTGACCGTGCTGCTGCTGGTTGGCTGCGCGACCAAGCAGGATCTTTTTTCCCCGGACGGGAGCAGGTTGCATACTGCAAATGATTTGTCGCTGGTGACCTGCGTATTTCATGCTAAAGCAGTAGGCCAGCGTGTTAATGATACTACTCGCTACGTTGGTGAGGGCTCAGTTACTGTTCGTAGAGCCCAGAGCGATTGTTTTGAACAGGAATTGAAAGGGAGCGATGATGAATAAGTATATCGTTATTATTGGTTGTGCCATGTCATGGCTGTTCTGGTCACTGTCCTGCTAAAAAGCATGGGCGTAAGTTCTGGTTTTGTTATAGGCGGAATTGTTGGTGGCCTCACAGGAGGACTAGGAGGCTGGTATATTAATAAAGAGTAAACTGGGAGGTCGATTTGCCTGCGCGGCGAACCTCAGCCCGCTTATACTTGCCGGTAGCCGATGACAGACGCGATCACCTGCACAATACCACTGGGAAAAGCAGTTGCCTCGATCACAGAAAAACCGGCGCTATCCAGCACTACCGAAAACTGATCAAGATTCCAGCTTCGTCGGTGCCAGATGCGTGTAACTGTTTCCAGACTGCCATCAGGTTGAATGCGCTGGTAACACAGCTCTATGGCAAGATTGCGCTGATCTTCACTGACCTCCAGCCCCGTCATGCCCACCCGCAGACGCACGCCGTCTACTTCGGTTTCTTTGAACTGCCCAATTGCTGACTGCAGAGCGGCGACGTTTGGAATATCAAGATCCACCAGCAACGCACTACCGGGTTCTAGATGCCTTTGAACGTTAGAGAGTAATTTGCAGAGATCTTCATCAGTTAACAGCAAAGTGATGCTACCGTTAGCGATGAAGATGCACCGATAAGTTCTGGCAAGATCAAAGTCTTGCATGGTTGCGTGATGCAACACCGGCACAACACCGGTCTCGGTTGCCGCAGTGCGACAAAGCGCAAGCATGTCAGTAGATGAGTCAAGACCTTCCACGGCAAGCCCGCAACCCAAAAGCTCAAGCATCGGTCGTCCGGAGCCACAACAGACCTCCAGAGCTGGCTCACCATGCCGGCGAACAAACTCGATATACGGCTCTGCGGCGCCGATACCACTAGCAAGGGGCTCATATAGCTCAGCAATTAGACCGGTGTAAAACTGTGCGGGATCCACATTATCGTCAGACATCGCTATCTAGGCTCCTGATGATTCAAGAAACGGTCACTATAATTGCCGAAAGCAAACATTCCGGTAGCGACGGGTGTTACAAGGCGGGCATTCCAGTAGACCTTTCCTTTGCCTTGAGTCCCGAGAAAGACTAGAAGATGCGATTCTAATCGCATCTAACCATTTGGTAATCAAGTAGGCTCATGTCGTTGCTTTCAGGTGCTCTCACGCCGTATAGAATCTTTGTTCTTGCTTCAATGCTGCCGAGAAGGGCATTACCAAGTTCAAGTGCTTCGCTCGCGGCATTGCGTGAATGTTCTGTTAGGTACTTGAGCGCCAATTGAGCTTGCCCGTTGTCGAATAGAGCGTCAGCTGTCTGCTCAACTTGTTTCTGCTCCTCGATCAACCGGATTTCAAATGCGGTAATTGCTTCGGTTACTTCGGGTAAAAATTTATCCGGGTGGTCGCAGGTAAAGTACATAAGACGCTTAAATGTACGTCCGGCGAATTCAGTCGCTTCCTGAATCTGCCAATCCTTGGTAACAAATCGAGTGGCCTCGCCCTTAGTCAGATAGCGGTGCCTGCCAAATTCGGCAGGGATGCTTTGAACACCCATTCGATACGGCACGAATGGCGTGGTTACTGATCCAGTTGCCGCAATCCACAGCGTTCGATTCTCTGGTCTAACGCCAGCGCGAAGCTGTGCCACCTGGCCATAGCCTGTCGTGTCCTTGGATATACGCGTGTCTCGCACCACGCTTAACATTTTTCTGAGGTCGATAGGCGCTGCCCGTCTCAGTTCCTGCTCCAATTCATCTCGAGGGTATCGAACGTAATTGGTACCGTACACTGCCGTCACATTGAAAGGCTCGTCAGCTTCCGGTTTGAACCAGCCTTGTTGCACCGCGAAGTCGATGAAGTTCTCAGATCCCATGTAGTCTGGATTGCCGTGGAAATCCAATGGGATGTTTCCTATGTCACCGGGATAAGACACGCGAACATCATCCGCACCGAGCCGTTCAGCAACCCACAGACCCTGCCCACCGGCGAAGTTCAGTAGCACCCACCCTTCATTTTCATCGGCAAACATGTGGGAATTACCACCATAGGTAGAGTAGCCGTGCTCATCAATGAGTTTTCCGATTATCTCGACCGCCTGCCGCGCTGACCTGGCGCGCTCCATCGCAATACGAGACAAGTCACTGTAACTAGGTCCTTTCTGAGGATTCGGCGTCATTGCTACAAGCTCGGGGCGTGAATCCGACCAAACATCTCTTCCAGCAACATTGTGCTCGTTTAATCCACCATTGGTTATGGGTGCCGGAAATCCCTCGTAGTCAGAATAATTCATTGTCA
>LWDU01037351.1_pt1 | contig 96287 bp, 92 predicted proteins | sample 727161 | NCBI WGS metagenome assembly LWDU01 (sample SAMN04566230, study PRJNA314399) | hydrothermal vent metagenome | isolation source: deep sea hydrothermal plume seawater | place: Mexico: Gulf of California, Guaymas Basin | collected 2004-07-11 | reverse complement strand
GCATCGAAGGCCTGGTCCACGTTTCGGAAATGAGCTGGACCAAGAAGAACGTCCACCCGGGCAAGATCGTCTCGACCTCGCAGGAAGTCGAGGTCATGGTTCTCGAGGTCGACAGCGAGAAGCGTCGCATCAGCCTCGGCCTCAAGCAGGCCCAGCGCAATCCGTGGGAAGAGTTCGCCGAGAAACACCCGGTTGGCTCGAAGGTCGAAGGCGAAGTCAAGAACGCCACCGAGTTCGGCCTGTTCATCGGCCTCGACGGCGACGTCGACGGCATGGTCCATATGTCGGACATCGCCTGGGGCATCTCGGGTGAAGACGCGCTTGCCCTGCACCGCAAGGGCGAGCAGGTCGAAGCCGTCGTGCTCGACGTCGACACCGACAAGGAGCGCATCAGCCTCGGCATGAAGCAGCTCGAAAAGGGTGCACCGACCGAAGCCGGCGCCGCGGGCACCGTCCGCAAGGGCGAAACCGTCACCGTCACCATCCTCGAAGTCCGCGATGGCGGTCTCGAAGTGCAGGTCGGCGAAGACGGCGCCACCGGCTTCATCAAGCGCAGCGACCTCGGCCGCGATCGCGACGAACAGCGTCCCGACCGCTTCCAGGTCGGCGGCAAGGTCGATGCACTGGTCATCGGCTTCGACCGTTCGAAGAAGCCCAACTTCTCGATCAAGGCGCGTCAGATCGCCGAAGAGAAGGAAGCGGTTGCACAGTTCGGTTCGTCGGACTCGGGTGCCTCGCTCGGCGACATCCTCGGCGAAGCGCTGAAGAAGAAGGAAGACTAAGCTCTTCCGCCCTTCTCAAGGGTATTCAGGAAGGCCCGCTTGCCGCTCCGGCAGGCGGGCCTTTCCCTTTGGCGCATGGATGCCTAATCTGCCCTCATGCTCCAAGTTCACCAGTTCCCCTGCCTGACCGACAATTACGGTTTCCTGCTCCACGATCCCGACAGCGGCGAGACCGCGGCGATCGATACGCCCGACGGGGCAGAATACCTGAAGCAGGCCGAAGCCAAGGGATGGCGGATCTCGCAGATCTGGAACACCCACTGGCATCCCGACCATGCGGGCGGGAACAAGGCGATCGCACAGGCGACCGGCGCCACCGTGGTCGCGCCGCGGGAGGTGGAGAAGCTGACCCCGATCGACCGCGTGGTCGGCAATGGCGACAGCGTCGCGCTCGGCGAGTGGAGCGCGCGCGTGATCGATGTGTCGGGCCACACGAACGGGCACGTCGCCTATCATCTTGCCGAGGCCGACATGGCCTTCGTCGGCGACAGCGTCTTCGCGCTCGGTTGCGGTCGAATGTTCGAAGGCGAACCGGAGCAGTTCTGGAACAGTCTGGACCGTATCCGGCAGTTGCCCGATAATACGGTCCTCTATTGCGCGCATGAGTACACGCAGGCGAATGCGCAATTCGCGCTCCATGCCGATCCGGACAATCCCGACCTCAGGCTCTACGCCGCACGCATCGACGAGAAGCGTGCGAAAGGCGAACCGACCGTTCCCACGCTGCTCTCACGCGAACTGGCGACCAACCCTTTCCTGCGCGCCGATGAGGCGGACCTGCGCGATCGCTGGGGCGGGACAAGCCCCGCCGAAACCTTCGCCGCGCTGCGTACGGCCAAGGACAATTTCTGAAGCCATGAAAGCGCTCGTCGTTTCGCGGCTTTCACCCGATCTTTCCGGTGTCGCACTCCGCCAAACCGACCGACCGCAGGGCGAGGTTCTGGTCCGCGTGCGCGCGGCATCGCTCAATTACCCCGACCTGCTGATGACACAGGGCAAGTACCAGTTCAAACCTGAGCCGCCTTTCGTAGCGGGTCTCGAAATGGCAGGCGAAATCGTCGAGGCCGGAGCAGACAGCGGATTTGCAGCCGGTGACGCAGTTATGGGGGGAGCGAAGACCGGTGCCTTCGCCGATTATGTCGCCCTCCCCGCCGCCTCGCTGCGCAAGATCCCGCACGGGCTCGACTTCGCGCAAGCCGCTGCGATGGGGGCGGCCTATCACACCGCCTATGTTGCGCTGGTCGAAATTGGCGGGCTCGAGGCGGGGCAGACGGTGCTCGTCCACGGCGCGAGCGGAGGCGTCGGACTCGCCGCCTGCGATCTCGCGCGCGCGCTCGGTGCGAAGGTGATCGCCGCCACGCATCGCGAAGACAAGATCGAGGCGCTCGAACGCATTGCCCGTCCGGACGCTGTCATCGTCAATACCGGCCGGTTCCGCGACGATATCGCGGAACTGACCGATGGCCGGCTGTGCGATCTGGTCTATGACCCCATCGGCGGCGATGTTTTCGATGAGAGCACCCGCTGCGTAGCGTTCGGCGGCAAGCTGCTGGTGATCGGCTTCGTTTCAGGCCGCATCCCCGAAATTGCAGTGAACATTCCGCTGATCAAAGGCTTTTCGGTGGTCGGCGTGCGCGCGGGCGAATATGCGCGACGCTTTCCCGCGCGCGGTGCGCGGGTGGCCGAAGCGATCGATGAACTCGCTACGGGGAAGCGCATCGCCCCGCATGTCGACCGCGTTCTTCCGCTCGATCGCTGGCGCGAGGCGTTCGATGCCATGGCCAATGGAGACATCATCGGGAAGCTCGTGCTCAAGCCGTGATACGAAAAGGGCGGCCCCTGGGGACCGCCCTCTCGATTGCGTCGAGATCGCCGAATATCAGATCCCGGCGATGACCTGATCCGCCAGCACCTTGTCGGCTTTGGCATCGTGCTTGTCGGCAATCAGCTTGCGGCTCGCGGTGGTCGCCGCATTCACCGCGCGATTGCGCACGTCTTCGACCGCTTCGCGCTCGGCTGCTGCGATCTTGTCTTCGGCCATGCGCTTGCGGCGCTCGACCATCGCCTTGCTGTCGGCTTCGGCCTTCTCGAGGATGGCGTCGGCTTCATGCTGCGCATTGGCGAGCATGGCTTCGGCATCCTTTTCGGCACCGGCGATCTTGTCGGCATATTCCTGGCGAAGCGCTTCGGCTTCTGCCCGCAATTGCTTGGCTTCTTCGAGCTGGTCCTTGATCGCGGCGATCTTGCCGTCGATCCCGGCGCCCAACGACTTGTGGACCTTGGCCCCGAAGAAGGCGAACAGCAGCAGGACGAGCATCGAGATCGAGACGATCTGGAACGGCGCAAGGCCCCACAGTTCGGGTTCGACATGGACCGGTGCGCCGCCATTGCCATCGTCGACCATGGTCTGCGCGGCTTCGGTGGCGAACACTTCGGGGGCGGGACTAGCCATGGCTCATGGCCTCCTTGACGGCCTTAGTGGCGGCGGGCTTGGTCACCTTCACGCCGGCAAGCCGGGCGACGATGTCCTGCGCGGCCTCGACCGCGACCGATTCCACTTCGGTAAGAGCGGCGTTGCGCGCTTCGGCGATCCGCGTTTCGGCTTCGGCCAGCTTCTTGTCGAGCCGGGACTGCGCTGCCTTGAGCTTGGATTCGGACTTGGCCGCAGCCTCGTCCTTAGCCTTGGCGACGATCGCCTGCGCCGCGGCGCGGTTCTCGTTCTCGCGAACCCGCCAGGCCTCTTCCTGCTCGTCGGCTGCGTCGCGCGCAGCCTTGGCAGCTGCGAGGTCGGCAGCGATCTGGCCGTCACGCTGGGCGACGGTTTCCATCACCTTGGGCACCATGCCACGGCCGATGACGAAGAAGGTGATGCCGAAGAAGACCAGCAGCCAGAAGACCTGGCTGGACCATGTATCGGCAAGCTGTGCTATCTGGGGCATGGCAGCTCTCGAAAGGCGGGTACGATAAAATCACGGCACCGGCCGGGCGAAGCTCCGGCCGGTGCAATTTCGGCAGTCGTGCTTAGGCGACGAAGATGAGGATCATCGCGACGACGAAGGCCAGCAGGCCGAGAAGTTCGGCTGCGGCGAAGCCGATGAACAGGCGGCCCTGCTGGCCGTCTGCGGCACCCGGGTTGCGCAGCGCGCCTTCGAGATACTTGGCGAAGACATTACCGACACCCAGCGAGGCGAGACCGGCACCAACAGCGGCGAGACCGGCTCCGAGCAGCTTTGCAGCTTCAGCTTCCATTTCAAACTCCTTTGGAAAAACGCTAAATTAAAACGATTAGTGAAGGTTCTCGGCGTCGTTGATGTACAGCGACGTCAGAAGAGCGAAGACATAGGCCTGGATCCCGGCCACGAGCAGTTCCAGCGCGCAGATGCCGATCATCAGGATGAAAGCCGGAAGGCCGACCATGAGGCCGAAGGTCGCGCCGGCATTGGTACCGTCGATCACGAAGCTCGACAGGACTTCCAGCAGGACGTGACCGGCCATCATGGCCACGAACAAACGCAGGCCGAGGCTGAACGGACGCACCATGAACGAGATGAACTCGATCGGCGCGAGAATGGGGATCATCGGCAGCGGCGTGCCTTCGGGCACGAACAGCGAGAAGAAGTGCAGCCCGTGCTTCCAGAAGCCGACCAGCAGGACGATCGAGAAGCTGATGATCGCCAGTACGCCGGTGACGGTGAAGTGGCTGGTGAAGGTAAACGGGTGCAGCCCGACGACGCCGAGCGGCAGCAGGCCGAGCAGGTTGGCGAACAGGATGAACATGAACAGGCTGAAGACATAGGGCACGTACTTGCGCCCCGCCTTGCCGATGTTCGCTTCCAGCATGTCGTCGATGAAGCCGGTAAAGAACTCCACCACCATCTGCCAGCGGCCGGGCACGAGCTCGCGCTTCATGCCGCCCAGCACGAACAGGAACAGCACGACAGTGGTGATCAGCATCCACAATGCGCTGTTGGTGAATGCAATATTGTAGCCTGCGAGTTCCCAGGCGCCCGAACCGGCAAGCGGCTCGATCGTGAACTGGTACATCGGGTCGACTTTGGCCTGTTCGGCTGCCACGTCTCTTACGCCCCTAAATCCTGTAACGAACGCCCCGCAAACCCTTCAGATTGAAGGATCATTCGTCGGGGCGCCGGTTTGCCGCGCGGATGATGTTCCTGAAGGCCACGACTATTCCGAGGAACAGCCCGACCAACAGACCCCACGGGTTGGTACCGGTAAAGAAGCCAATGGCATAACCGATCACCGAACCACCGAGAAGCCCGCCGAGGAGGTCCGCCAGGACCCGGTTGCCACTGCGATAGCTCGCATCGGCTCCGGACACCTGAGGACGGTTACGCTCCTCTTCGCGCTGCTGGGCGGCTGCAAGCCGCTTCTCCAGCGCATCGATCCGCGCATCCTCCTGCAGAGGCTCTCGTGCGGGTTCGTCGTCGCTCATGCCATGCTCCTTTTCAGGGGGTTGCGCGGCACGGGCACGGACTTGCCCGCCGAGGGCGCCGCCCCCTTAGAAGGGGGGTGGTGGCGAGTCAACACGGACAGGGCCATGCCGCGACCATTCTGTTGCTAAAAATGCAGCCCGCGTTGCAGCGGCGCCGCAGCGCGCATTCGGGTGGACAATAAGGCGTCGAAGCGGAGCGCTTGTCAGCGCCCGCACCGAACGGTCAGGGGCACCGCGGATCGCGCAGCGGGGCGTTGGCGCCACGGGTCTGCCAGCTGCCATCGGGAGCCTGGTACTTTTCGCCCGACACGGTCGCCAGGATGGCCTGGCAGCCAGCCGTGAAGGCATATTCCTCGATCGTGGCATTGGTCGCCTTGGCGCGCTCGGAATAGACCGCACGGCGCTTGATGTTGATGTCGTTGACGATCCGGCGGAGCGCGGGCGTTTCCGCCACGACGATGCCGAGATAGCCATCCATGCGTTCGCCCACCTGCCCGGCCGAGCGGGCGGCGGCGTAGGCGGGGTCGCGCTGCGCAAAGGCCGGGGTCGCAAGACCGCCGATCGCAGTGGCCGCCGCGGCAATCGCCAGAACCGTTTTCGTCACGCTGTTCATATTCCTACCCATCAGAAGATATCCGCATTGTCTTCGATCGTGTTGCCCGCATCTTCCGCGAGCCGATAGATCACTTCCTGGCGGATGTTGACGTTCAGCTCGATCACGATCGGCTCTTCCGGCGCGTTGACGGTGATGCAACCGCCAAGCGCGACCGTGCCGAACATGGCTGCCGCCATCCTTCCGCTCACTTTGCCATGGTTCATAGCCCTCACCTGCTTTCCTGCTCCTGAATGGGGTTGCCCTCGGGGACGATGTCCTCGGGGTCGATATCGGGTTCGGCTTCTTCGCCGGCAATCGAGCGGCGCAGCAGCCGCGTGCCGTCATCCGACAGCAGCCCCAGTTCGCGCGGATCGCGCACCGAGGCGGGATCGTAGAGCGATTTGAGGTTGGTCAGCAATTGGTAGAACTGCGCCTTGATGTTGATGCGGAACTGCAAGGGAAGCGCGGCCAGGCGGCGAGTGACGAAATTGGACTTCGCCCCCTCGCCCTGCCGCACGCCGTCGAACCGCACGCGCGTCACGATTTCGCCGGTGAGCGGCCCTTCCATGATCACCCGCATCTGCGAATAATCGAGACTCTTGAGCGCATCGAATGCGAAATTGGCGATCGGCGAGAGGTCTTCGTACGTCAGTTCCCCGACGTAGGAGACGGTTCCGCCCGGAGGCCGCGAGATGAGCACCCCCGTATCGATGCGTCCGTTCCCATTCGCATCGAAGACGATCGGCACGGCACCGTCGAACAGGCCTGTCGCCGAGATGTTCTCGAGGTCCATCTCGGTCACGAAGGTGCCGGCATCGAGCCCGACGATCTCGAAAATATAGCGTCGTTCCTCGCTGACCCCCAGATTCAGATCGACCGCGCGCAGGATCAGTTCGCCGCCCATGAAAGGCCAGCTTCCGCCTGTTACCGCGAGTACCTCGCCATTGCGCAGCTCGAAACCGACCTCGCCGTCGACCACTTCGATCCCCGGATTGACCGAGGCGACACGCAGGGTCTGGCCCGGCGCGGTGGTCAACCCCAGCAGATCGGTGAATTCGATCGTGCCGCTGGCGCCCCTGACCGGCCCGAATGCTGCGGCGAAATCGATGCTCTCGCTGGAGAATTGCCCCGTGCTGGTCACTTCGCCGTCGGGCGACCAGATGATCCGCCCCTGTCCGGTAACGACGCCTTCTGCATTCGCAACCACGCCCTTGGCCAGCAGCGACAGCTCCAGCGGCTGCAAAGCCTCATCGAATCGCACGCCGGGGATATCGAGATCGGCGCGCCCTGCGCCGCTCGCAAGGTCGTGCCGAACCTCGACATCGGTGACCAGCCGGTCGCTCGCTGGATTGCGCAGCGCGGCCTGCGCGGTGATGCGGTTGTCGACCAGGGTCAGCTCGGCATTGCGCGCCAGCAAGGGTTCGAACCGCGCGGGCGATTCGCGATCGCGCAGCATGAAGCTGCCGTTGTCGAGCAGGAGCCGCCCATCGGCAAAGCGCCATTCGCCGCTGGCTTCCTGCAGATCGAGCGGGACTGCCGCCAGTGCGATATCGGCGCCGGAGAAGGTCCCCGACAGCGGGCCTCCAAGGCGCGCCTGCAGATCGGATAGAGTGAATCGGCTGGCGCTTTCTTCCGGCCCGAGGGCTATGTCGAGCGAGCGCGCCTTCATGACGCCGGGATAAGCGAAACCGACCGGGCCGGAACGGATCCGGATCGGCGTGTCACCGAGCGAACCCGCCAGATCGAGGCCGCTGGTACCCGCCGCAATCCGGGTGCCGTCCGGACCGGTTGCGAGGATGGGCTGCCCGCGTGCGGGACACAGTTTTACCGACCGGTTCTCGAATGCGAGATCGGCGAAGGAAAGCCGATCGAAACGGATGTCGGCGCACGAACGCCATAGCGCCAGCCGTCCCGCGCCATAACGTCCTTCGACTGGCATAAGGAGATTGGTCGCCGATCCGCCGGGCAGCGGCCCGCTGGCGAGCACGCGTCCGGAGAAACCGATTGCCCCGCCCTCGCCCTGCGCGACGACCACCTGCGGTATCGCCAGTTCGCTGTCGCCAGCGGCATAGCGCTGCATCGAGAGGCGGAAAATCGACCCTCCCGATTCGCTGCGCTCCATGCGACCGGTGATCCGTGGCATGTTGGCGCCCCCGGTGGCGATATTGCCCGCTATGCGAGGTGCTTTGCCTTCTTCGACTGCGATCTCGAGCCGCGAGAGCGAGACCAGACGCGCGCCGCTTCCGCCCCGCAATTCGGCGCGCGGGGCGAGCACCGAATAGCCCTTCGCATCGCGGCGCAGCCGGATATCGGCGTCGAGCGCGCTGCCGCGGGTCTCGGATTGGAGCGCGCGCGCCAGCTTGCGGGTCAGCGGCGCAATGAGAGTCCCCTCCCCCGCACGCGCCAGCGTTTCGACCGATCCTACCATCTCGCGCCCAAGGCGAAGTCCATTGCCTTCGAGATTGCCATCCAGTTGCACCCGCGAGAAATCGTCGTCGGCGCGGATCTGACCCTCGGCCGTGAGCACTGCTGCCAGTGCCTGCGGCGTTTCCACCCCGCGCGCTGCCAGCGAGAACCTGGCGGTAGTCAGCGGCCCACGGGTTTGCGCGCGGATCGTGCCGGTCAAGGCAGCGGCGCTGTTCGCCGCCAGAATGCTATCACCACCTTCGATACGCGCTTCGATGGTGGCATCGGTAAGCTCGTCATTCCCCAGCAGGTCGAGATCGACCGCATAGTCGGCGAGTGATATCCCCGTCTCCTCGCAGACGAGCGACGCCAGGCGCAGGGGGCCGGAGAAGGCCGGCTCTCCCGAAGTGGTGCGTACATCGCCAAAAGCGCTGACACGTCCGGCAGCGCATCCGGGAAACGCAAGTGACGGTGCTGCTGCGGCAAGCTGCCCCCGCCACCCATGGCTGAGCAGGCCCTCTCCATTAACCGCCACCCCGACCGGACCATAATCGGTTTCTATCAGTCCACGGCCATCGCGCACGGACAGCTTGGTATTGGGTAGCCCCGCCGGTCCCGATTCTTGCCCGAACACCAGTGGATCGAGACTGCCGAGGCTGAATTCACCCGCATGGTAGCTGCCATAAAGTCGCGGTCGAACCAGTTCCACACCGCCGATTTCGGGCACGCCGAAGCGATGACGCAAGGTGACGACGATACGCTGCGCGGTGAAATCGGGCCGGGCCGGGTCGCCGAGGACGACATCGGTAAGTACCTGGGTCTGCGCGCCAACGCGTTCGATAGTGTATTGCGCCGGGATCGAATGGGCTTCGAACTGATCGCGGATGATGTCGTCGACAATCCGTTCGCGCGAGAACCACAGCGCCAGGCCGCCCGCAACCACGAGGGCGAGCGCGGCGAGCGCAAAAAGCCGCCACCGCCTGCCACGCCAGCGGGCCTGCCGGACGGAATCGTCGGCCGTCATGGTGTTGTCGCTCGCGGCCCGCTCCATCGATCCCACACTTGCGCGATATGCCTACTAAAGGCAATGCAAGTGGCTGAAACGCGGCGCATGGGGGATTGGTTGCCGGGCGATGCGAAAAAATCTGCGCCGCAGGCTGGAGCCGGCCATCGCCAGCGGCTGCGCCAACGCCTGCTGAACGGTGGCGCGGAGGCGCTGGCCGATTACGAATTGCTCGAATTCCTCCTCTTCGCCGCCATCCGGCAGGGCGATACCAAGCCGCTGGCCAAGGATTTGATCGCGCATTTCGGATCGTTCTCGGCCGTGCTTGCGGCGGATCCGCAGGCATTGCGCCAGGTTCACGGCATGGGCGAAGCAAGCGCAGCCGCGCTCCACGCCGCGGCTCTCGCGGCACGCCGCATGGCGCGCGGGGCAGTGCAGGATCGACCCGTGCTGGGCAGTTGGCAGGCGCTGCTGGACTATCTTTCGATCGACATGGCACATCTCACGCACGAGCGCGTGCGAGGGCTTTATCTCGACACGCAGAACCGCCTTATCCTCGATCACCTGCTCGCGGAAGGATCGGTCGACGAAGCCGCAATCCACCCGCGCGAGGTGATCCGCAAGGCCTTCGATATCGGTGCCACCGCGCTGATCCTCGTGCACAACCACCCCAGCGGCAATCCCGAACCCAGCCGCGCCGACATCGCGATTACCGCGCGCATCGCCGAGGCCGGACGACTGCTTGGCGTGACCGTGCACGATCACGTCATCATCGGCCGCGAAGGCAATGTCTCGCTTCGAGCCAAGGGCCTGATCTGATCAGTCGGGCATGAGCCCGTACCCTTCGTAGCGGCGGGCGATTTCGGGATTGATCCGCTGTGCATGCAGCAGATCGTCGCGCCCGCGACGGTCGCCTCCTTCGAGCCGGATCAAGCCGCGCAGATAAAGGCTGGAAGCCTGCCCCGGCTCTTTCGCAAGGGCTGCATCCAGATCGGCCATTGCCTCTTCCTTCCGGTTCATCCGGTAGAAGGCGAGCGCGCGGCTATCGAGTACGCTCGCCGAGTTCCCCGACACCGCGACTGCCCGGTTGCAGACCTCTTCGGCCAGTTCGACCTGGAAATCCCAGATGCCCGCTGTCCAGCATTGCGAATTGAGCAGCACGGCTTCATCGGGCCGCTCATCGAGCCATATCTGCAGGCGGTCCCATGCTTCTGCCGTACGATCGGCATGGCCCGAGATTTCCGACCAGACGACTTCGGCGTCGACCCCCTGGTCGCCCGACAGGCCCAGCTGGTCGATCAGTTCGAGTGCTTCTTCGGCGCGGCCCGCACGCGCGAGGCGGAAACCGTAGGCGGTGGCGTACTGAAGGTCGCCCTGCAGTTCGAACGCCATCTGCGCATCGGCCAGCGCTGCATCGTGATCGCCAACAGCATCGTATGCATCGGCGCGAAGCACGAGCGTTTCGGGATCCGCCTCGAGTTCGATAGCGCGATCGAAGTCGGATATCGCCCCTTCGAAGTCGCGCGCCAACACGCGCAGCGTCGCACGGAAATTGTGAAACGCGGCAAGATCGCCCTTCAACTCGATGAGCCTGGTTGCACCGGCGATATGCTGTTCAAGCTGTTTGGCCACCGTCTTGTCGTCGAGTTCCCAATAGCGGTGGGGATCGGCGATCCGCAGCATCGGGTCGCCGCTGGCGATCCGCCGCATGGCACGCCGCTGCTCGCCGAGATCGGACGCCGGGATCTCGGCGGGAATGTACGAGGCGGAATCGGCAATCGCGAGGGTTTCGCCGGAGAGCTGGATCGCGCGCTTGAATCGCACGCCGGCTGCCGTTTCGTCGAGGTCCGCGATTCCCGTCAGCTGCGTCCCGCCGCCCCCGGGAGGCAGCCGATAGTCCCATTGCTGCTTGATCGCCAGCGGGCCGCGCACGCGATAGGGTATGTCGCGCCAGGCCGAGCGCGCGCGATTGGGCTTGAAGTCCCAGTTGACGGTGGCGCCCGGCAAACGGTGTATCGCCGTACCGCGTTCGAAGCCGAACTGGTCGAAGGTCATTCCCTCGGCAGCCAGCAGGACCGTTCCGGCATCGTCGTCATAACTGATCGTGGCATCGTACACGAGACCGCCGATCAGGTCCTCGAGATAGTTGGTCGCCACGCCGACCACGGCGAACTGTTCCTGTTCCGCAGCCTGCGCGCGCAGCCGCGCGCCCATCACGCCCCGCAGTTCGATTTCCGCCGAATAGAGCACCGGCATGTCGACCCCGGCGGACATGTCGTAGGTCACGCGCATGATCCGATCGGCGGATTCGGGCCAACGCTGTTCGACCTCGATCAACCCGGCGCCCTCGGGCCGCAGCGGAAGCGCCCAGCCGAAATCGGGGACCTCGTCGATGGTTGCGACCCGGGTGCCCGCGCTGGTGCCGTCGAGCCAATAGTCCTCATCCGCGATGGTCGCGCGTACGATCATGTGATCGAAGGCACCGGGGATCGGCTGCGAGATGGCGACCGCATCGCCATTGTCGCTATCGACGAGAACGGCCTCGGCCTCGATGCCCATGGCGCGCAGCATGGTCAGCAGTAGCAGGCTCTTGGCCTTGCAGTCACCGTAGCGATTGGCCCAGGTGTCGTGCGGCGATTGCGGCAGGTAATTGCCCCCGTCCATGCCGTTGAGCAGATAGGTAACCTCGTCCTGCACCATCCGCAGCGCCATCGCCGCGCGCTCGACGGGATCGCTGGTCGCCGCTTCGATCCGCGCCACTTCGCGGCTGATGGCGTCGCCAGGTTCGAGCAGGTTCTCGGTGGCGTAAAAGCCGCTCATCGACTGCGACACTTCGGCCCAGTCGGCAAAGCTGCCGATCTGGATTTGCGGCGCAATCGTGAAGCGGCCCGGCGCGTCCTCGGGCATTGCCTTCGGCTCGGGTACCGGCAGGTTGAAATCGAGCACGGCAAAGCCACCCTCGCTCCAGCTCTCGGGCTGCTTGACATCACCCAGCGTCTTCCACCGCATCGGCACCGTGTCGGGCCATGACAGCCGCAGACGGCCGGTCCCGATCTTGGTCGGTTCGGCGAGGATGGGTTCGGCCGCCTGCATCGCGCCCGCCAGCGCCTGATCGCGCAGGCTGGTGGAAGAGGTCACGCGCAGCACGTCGCCCAGTTCGAGGCCCGGCACCGCAAATGCGGCGGTCAGCGCGCCATTGACCGAGCGGCGCTCGAGTTCGCGTTCGCGGCGCAGGATTTCGGGGCGCAGCCCCTGCGCCAGCAGGTCGATGACCGCGCCGTCACGCAGGATTTCCAGCCGGTGCACGAAAAGATCGCCCTTGTCGGGCAGCCACGACAGCTGGATCGTCCCCATCTGCTGGAGCGCCTGCGTGGTGTCGAGCCGATAGGCGATATCGGTATAACGCGTGACGACCCCGTCCTCGAACCGAATCTGTCGGTCGTAGAGCGGGACGTTGTCGCGCGACTCCGCGATCCCGCCGTCATACAGCGGTTCGACCCATGCGGGCGTTTCGACAAAACCGACATCTTCCCCCGCAAGCGCCGGAGCGGCAAGGATCAAAATGGGTGCGACAGCAAGCGACCGGTACGACAAGTCTTTGGAACTCCCCCTGAATTCGCCCAGCTTACCGGCTGGCCGGGACCCTGCCAAGATAGCGCTGCCGCGCGTGCGGGTTTCATCCCCGAACGTGTCGGAGGATACACAGCCGAACTTGCCCCGCCCCGACCTTGCTATTCGGTCGCGCCCAGCCTAGCGGCTGCCACGTTTCCGCCCACAACCGCTATTCGGAGCTTACCATGGTCCCCCGCTACGCCCGTCCCGAAATGACTGCTCTGTGGGAGCCCGAAGCGAAGTATCGCATCTGGTTCGAGATCGAGGCGCACGCCACCGAGAAGCTCGGCGAATTGGGCGTCGTGCCCGAAAGCGCCGCCAAGGCCCTGTGGGACTGGTGGGCGACCGATCCGAAGATCGATGTCGAGGCGATCGACGCGATCGAAGCGGTCACCAAGCACGACGTGATCGCCTTCCTTACCTGGGTCGCGGAGAATGTGGGCGACGAGGCGCGCTTCATGCACCAGGGCATGACCAGTTCGGACGTGCTCGACACCACGCTCGCGGTCCAGCTGATGCGCTCGGCCGACATCCTGCTGGCCGATCTCGACGCGCTGCTGGCAGCCATCAAGCGCCGCGCGGAAGAGCACAAATACACCCCGACGATCGGGCGCAGCCACGGCATCCATGCCGAACCGGTGACCTTCGGGCTCAAGCTCGCGCAGGCCTATGCCGAGTTCGACCGCTGCAGGACGCGGCTGGTCGCGGCGCGCGCGGAAATCGCCACCTGCGCCATCTCGGGCGCGGTCGGGACCTTCGCCAATATCGACCCGCAGGTCGAAGAGCATGTCGCGGAGAAGCTCGGTCTCGCGGTCGAGCCGGTGTCTACGCAGGTCATTCCGCGCGACCGGCACGCCATGTTCTTTGCAACGCTGGCGGTGATCGCGGGTTCGATCGAACGGCTGGCGGTAGAGGTTCGGCACCTCCAGCGCACCGAAGTGCTCGAGGCGGAGGAATATTTCTCGCCCGGCCAGAAGGGGTCGAGCGCGATGCCGCACAAGCGCAACCCGATCCTCACCGAGAACCTCACCGGCCAGGCACGCATGATCCGCTCCTACGCGCTGCCCGCGCTAGAGAACGTGGCGCTATGGCACGAGCGTGACATCTCGCACTCGTCGGTCGAACGCTTCATCGGCCCCGACGCTTGTATCACGCTCGATTTCGCGCTCGCGCGGCTGACCGGCGTGGTCGACAAGCTGCTGGTCTATCCCGAACGCATGCAGGCGAACATGGACCGCATGGGCGGGCTGATCCATTCGCAGCGCGTGCTGCTGGCGCTGACGCAGAACGGGGTCAGCCGCGAGGACGCCTATCGGCTCGTCCAGCGCAACGCGATGAAGGTCTGGGAATCGGACGGCAAGCTGATGCTGCTCGACCTCCTCAAGCAGGACGAGGAAGTCACCGCGGCGCTCAGCCCCGAACAGCTGGAAGAGAAATTCGACCTCGAATACCACTTCAAGCAGGTGGACACGATCTTCGCACGGGTCTTCGGCTAGACGCGGCATCGTCCGCGGCCTAGCATCGCATCGAACGAGACAAGAGGGGGCTTCACGCCATGCAGATCGTGCGCACAATCGGTTGGGTCCTGCTGCTGTTTTCGCTGCTCGCATTCAGCTTCTTCAACTGGAAGCCGGTCGAGGTTCAGATCTGGTCGAACCTCGTGCTCGAGACCAAGCTGCCCGCGCTGGTGGTGGTGTCCTTCCTGCTCGGCCTGGTCCCGATGTGGCTGGTCCACCGCGCCAGCAAATGGCGTGCGACGCGCCGGATCAATGCGCTCGAAACCGCGACCAACCGTCTGGCGACGCCAGCTCCCGCGCCTGCCGCGGCTGCGGCCCCCGCCAGCGCCGCGGCTGCAACGCCCGCACCGCCCAGCCCCGACCTTCCCCCCGAACCGGCCAATCCGGTCGAACCGGAGCCGTCGAAACCCGCATGACCAACCCGATCTATCTCGCACTCGACGTTCCGCACCTGCGCGACGGCCTCGACCTTGCGAAGAAGGTCAAGGGGCATGTCGGCGGCATCAAGCTGGGGCTCGAATTCTTCTGCGCCCACGGCGCCCACGGGGTGCACATGATCGGGCAGCTCGGCCTGCCGATCTTCCTCGACCTCAAGCTGTACGACATTCCCAACACCGTTGCCGGCGCAATGCAGGCGATCCACGTGCTCGAGCCGAGCATCGTCACCGTCCATGCCAGCGGCGGTCGCGCCATGATGGAAGATGCCAAGGCCGCGGCCAGCGAGAACACCAAGGTAGTCGGCGTCACCATGCTCACCAGCATGGATGATCAGGACCTGACGCGCACCGGTATCGACGGCAGCGCGCATGACCATGTGATGCGCCTGACCGATCTCTCGCGCGAAGCCGGACTCGACGGGATCGTCTGCTCGGGCCAGGAAGTCAAATCGGTGCATGATCGTTGGAAGGACGGTTTCTTCGTCGTGCCCGGCCTGCGCCCCGCAGGCAGCGCGGTCGGCGACCAGAAGCGGGTCGTCACCCCCCGGCAGGCGCGCGACGACGGCGCGAGCGTGCTGGTCATCGGGCGACCGATCAGCAGGGCAGCCGATCCGGCGCAGGCCGCGCGCGACATCGAGGCAACGCTGTAGGCTTCCCATGAGTGTCGCAATCAAGATCTGCGGGCTTTCGACGCCCGAAACCGTCGACGCCGCGATCGAGGCCGGCGCCACGCATATCGGACTGGTGCATTTCGAACCCTCGCCGCGCCATGTCCCGCCAGACCTGGCGCGGGAACTGCGCGAGCAGGCCCGCGGCAAGGCCAAGGTGGTGCTGCTGATGGTCAATGCCGATCCCGAACTGACCGGGCGCGCACTCAACGCGATCAAGCCCGACATCATCCAGTTTCACGGCAGTGAAACGCCCGAATGGATCGGGGGCATCCGCCGCAGCCTGCCCTATGAAGTGTGGAAGGCCGTCGGCCTCAAGGATGCGGGCACGCTGACGCGCAGCAGGAAATACATCGGCAAGGTCGATCGCCTGCTGTTCGACGCCCCGGCAAAAAAACTGCCGGGCGGCAATGGCATCGCCTTCGACTGGTCGCTGCTCGCCGGTCACGAGCATGAGATCGACTGGGCGCTGGCGGGCGGCCTCAACCCCGACAATGTCGCGCAGGCGATCCGCGAAACCGGCGCGCCGCTGGTGGATACGAGTTCGGGCGTCGAATCCGCGCCCGGCGTCAAGGATACGGCACTTATCGCCGCATTCTGCCGGGCCGCACTGGCCGCCTGACCCTGCCGCCGGCCGCCTGACCCCGCCGCCTGCCGCGCGCGTTTCGCAGTCCTGATCACCTGCGAAGAAGCAAAGCTGTCTCGACTTCGCCGCGCGTCATGGGCATGGGGATGGCGATGACCGAGACCAACCCCAATTCCTTCCGCAACCAGCCTGACGACCGCGGCCATTTTGGCGATTATGGCGGGCGCTATGTCGCAGAAACGCTCATGCCGCTGGTGCTCGAACTCGAGCGCGAATACCGCGCGGCGCAGGCCGATCCCGAATTCCAGCGCGAATTCGACGATTTGCTCGAGCACTATGTCGGCCGGCCCTCACCGCTTTACCATGCCGAGCGGCTGACCGAGGCGCTGGGCGGCGCGCAGGTCTGGTTCAAGCGCGACGAGCTCAATCACACCGGCGCGCACAAGATCAACAATTGCATCGGCCAGATCCTGCTGGCGATCCGCATGGGCAAGACGCGCATCATCGCGGAAACCGGGGCGGGCCAGCACGGGGTCGCCACCGCAACGGTCTGCGCACGCTTCGGCCTGCCCTGCGTGATCTACATGGGCGCAGAGGACGTGCGGCGCCAGTCGCCCAATGTCTTCCGCATGAAGTTGCTCGGCGCGGAAATCGTCCCCGTGACCAGCGGGCGCGGCACGCTGAAGGACGCGATGAACGAAGGGCTGCGCGACTGGGTCGCGAATGTGCACGACACTTTCTACATCATCGGCACCGCCGCCGGACCGCACCCCTACCCCGAGCTTGTCCGCGACTTCCAAAGCGTGATCGGCCGCGAGGCGCGCCAGCAGATGCAGGACCGGATCGGCCGCCTGCCCGATCTGCTGGTCGCGGCGATCGGCGGCGGCTCGAACGCGCTCGGCCTGTTCCACCCCTTCCTCGACGATCCCGACGTGAAGATGCTCGGCGTGGAGGCGGCAGGTCACGGCCTCGACGGCGACGAACACGCCGCAAGCCTCCTCGGCGGCTTCCCCGGCGTGCTCCACGGCAACAAAACCTATCTGCTGCAGGACGACGACGGCCAGATTACCGAGGGTCATTCGATCAGCGCAGGCCTCGACTATCCCGGAATCGGCCCCGAACACGCCTGGCTCAAGGATATGGAGCGTGTCGAATACACCGCGATTACCGACGACGAAGCGCTCGAGGCCTTCCAGCTCCTCTGCCGTACCGAAGGCATCATCCCCGCGCTCGAACCCAGCCATGCCATCGCGGCGGTGGCCAAGCGCGCGAAGGAAATGCCGAAAGACAGCGTGATCCTCGCCAATTTGTGCGGCCGGGGCGACAAGGACATCTTCACCGTCGCGGAAAAGCTCGGGGTGGAGATGTGAAGTGCGGCCAGTGGAACCGCAGTGCGGGAAGCATTGATGCTGTCCTACACTGCTCGTTCCATGTCATGGGAAGCGCATGAACCTCCGCCACCCTCTCGCTTCCCCGCCGCGCAAGCAGCCGGTGGCGCATATCCCGCTTTTCATCGTCTGGACAGTGTAACACCCGGTCCATGTCTCAGACTTTTGCCAAGTTAGATGAACGATCCTGATCCTATGAGCACCCCGACCCGCCTCTCGAACGCCTTCGCCAAGCCGCAGCCGGCACTCGTCTGCTTCCTCACCGCAGGAGACGGCGACACCGCGGCCAATCTCGACGCCTTGGTCGAAGGCGGCGCCGATGTGATCGAGCTTGGGATGCCCTTTACCGATCCGATGGCGGACGGCCCCGCGATCCAGCAGGCCAATATCCGCTCGCTCGGCAAAGGTACGACGACCGCCGATGTGCTGCGCATCGCGACCGAGTTCCGCCAGCGTCATCCGGACGTTCCACTGGTCCTGATGGGCTATGCGAACCCGATGATCCGCCGCGGGCCGGAATGGTTCGCAGCGGCCGCGAAGGATGCGGGCGTCGATGGTGTGATCTGCGTCGATATCCCGCCGGAAGAAGACGACGCGCTCGGCCCCGAACTGCGCGCTGCAGGGATCGCACCCATCCGGCTCGCGACCCCCACCACCGACGACAAGCGCCTGCCCGCAGTGGTCGATGGATCTCAAGGCTTCCTTTATTACGTCGCGGTCGCGGGCATCACTGGCATGCAGCAGGCGGCGATCGAATCGATCGAGGCCAATGTGTCGCGCATCAAGGCGGCGACCGATATTCCCGTCGCGGTCGGCTTCGGTGTGCGAACGCCCGAACAGGCCCGCGAGATCGCGCGCGTGGCCGATGGCGTGGTCGTCGGATCGGCGCTGGTCGAACTGGTCGCCGAACATGGCGATGACGCCCCCGCGAAGCTCCGTGAGCTTACCGCTGCGCTTTCCGACGCCGTGCGCACGGCCCGGTAACGTGTCGCCCCTGCGCAGGCAGGGATGACGGTCTTCGGCCGGTTCGCTGTCTATTTGAGCTTTGTGACAACCCGACTATAGGCCCATCGCATGAACTGGTTCACCCGCGTCCGCAATTCGATCACTTCGCTGTCCAAGCGCAGCACCGAGAAAGACCTGTGGGTCAAATGCCCCAGCTGCCAGCAGATGGTCTTCGCGCAGGAATATGAAGACAATTCCTATGTCTGCCCGCGCTGCGGCCATCATGGCCGGATCGGCGCCAACGAGCGGTTGCGGCAATTGCTCGACGAGGGCTTCGATGTCCTCCCCATCCCCGATGTGAAGGAAGACCCGCTCAAGTTCCGCGATACGTCGAAATACACCGACCGCTTGAAGAAGGCGCGCGCCAAGAGCCCGCACAAGGACGCCTTCCTCGTCGGATCGGGCGCGATCGAGGGCAAGCCCGCAGTGGTCGGCGTGCAGGACTTCGGCTTCATGGGCGGATCGATGGGCATGGCAGTGGGCACCGCCTTCTGCCAGGGTGCGGAGCGCGCGCTGACGCGGCATTGCCCCTATATCGTCGTCACCGCTGCGGGTGGCGCGCGTATGCAGGAAGGCATTCTCAGCCTGATGCAGATGCCCAAGGCAACCGTGATGACGCGCCGCCTCAAGGAAGCCAAGCTGCCCTATATCGTCGTGCTGACCGACCCGACCACGGGCGGCGTCACCGCGAGCTATGCGATGCTGGGCGACGTGCACATCGCCGAACCGGGCGCGCTGATCGGCTTTGCCGGCCAGCGGGTGATCCAGGACACGATCCGCGAACAGCTGCCCGATGGATTCCAGCGCGCCGAATACCAGCACAAGCACGGCATGGTCGACATGGTGGTGCATCGCCACGACCTGAAGGACACGCTGGCGACGCTGCTGGATTACCTGGCCCCCGCCAAGGCTGCCTGAGTCGCGCCATGCGGGATTTCGCCCGCTCCGAAAGCCCCGCAGTGCAGCGCCAGCTAGACCGGCTGGGGCGCCTGTCGGTGCCCGACGGGCGCCTCGGGCTCGCAACGATCCGCACGCTGCTCGAGCGTCTCAATAATCCGCACCTGCGCCTTCCGCCGGTGTTCCACGTCGCGGGCACCAACGGCAAGGGTTCGACCTGCGCCTTCCTGCGCGCGATGCTCGAAGCCGAGGGACACCGCGTGCATGTCACCACCAGCCCGCACCTCGTGCGCTACAATGAGCGCATCCGCGTCGCGGGCGAATTGATCGACGACGAACGGCTCGCCGAGCTGCTTGGCGAAGTGCTCGACATCGGCGAGGATCTCGCCCCGAGCTTCTTCGAGGTGACGATCGCCGCAGCGTTCACCGAGTTCGCCCGCGTCCCGGCCGATGCCTGCGTGATCGAAGTCGGGCTCGGGGGACGTTTCGATGCCACCAACGTGCTCGAGCGCCCGGCCGCTGCGGGCATTGCGGCATTGGGGATCGATCACGAGCGCTTCCTGCTCGCGCCCGAAGAAGGCGTGCCGGAGCAACCGCTCGCACGGATCGCCTTCGAAAAGGCCGGGATCGCCAAGCAGGGGCGACCGCTCGTCACGCTCCATTATCCAGACGATGCCACTGCCGAGATCGAGCGGATCGCCGCGAAGCGCGGCTCGCTCCTTGCGATGCGCGGACGCGATTGGTCATCCGACGCGCTGGGACACATGCTGCACTATTCGGACGCGAAGGGCGAACTGCACCTGCCCGTCCCGTCGATGGTCGGCGCGCATCAGGCAGAGAATGCGGCGCTGGCGATCGCCCTGCTGCGCCATCAGGGCTTGGTCTCGGTCGGCGAAGAAGCCTTGAAGGCAGGATTGCGCAGCGCACATTGGCCCGCGCGGCTCCAGCGGCTGGCCGACGGACCGCTGACGCAGGAGCACGAGGTCTGGCTCGACGGGGGACACAACCCGAGCGCCGGGGCCGCGCTGGCGCAACATTTCGAAGGACAGCGGCTGCACCTGGTTCTTGGCATGCTCGAGGCGAAGGACCCCGCCGCGCTCATCGGGCCGCTGACGGCCAATTGCGCGAGCATCACCGCGGTCCCCGTACCCGATCACGACTTCCACCGCGTCGCGGCCTTCGGGCCCGACGCGACCTGGGCCGATTCGGTACCCGAAGCGCTGGCGCGCATCCGCAAGGGCGGACTGCCGGTACTGGTCGCGGGCTCGCTCTACCTTGCGGGCGAAGTGCTGCGGCTCAATGGCGAGTTCCCCGACTGATCACTCGGCCGGGGCGACCTCGCCGGCTTCAGGTGCGACCACCCCCGCCGCCGCCTTGCCGCGGCTCTGGCGATACCATTCGAAGCAAACGAGGACAGCCGCCGCGAGACCGATCCACGTGGTCAGGATGAAGACGTCGTAATAGCCTTGGTCTTCGATCATCTCGCCCAGGGCCCCACGACCCAGCGTGCCGACAAGCAGCGTAAGCGACGACAGCAGGGCATATTGGACCGCGCTGAACTTCTTCGACACGATCGAGGAAAGCCACGCGACATAGGCCGCGCCCGCTATGCCAATCGCGAGGTTCTCGAACGCGATGGTGATCGTCAGCTTGGCGAGATCCGCATCGCCGATACCCGGTACCTGTTCGATCAGATAGGTAAAGCCGATCGCCCCGCTGAAGGCTTCCATATAGTGCCCGCCAACGGCCATGTCCGCGTAAAGCAAATTGGTCAGCGCGGCGAGTATCCCGCCGATCAACAGCGTCGCCATGCGCCCGATGGTGGTCAGCAGCAATCCGCCCAGAGCCAGCCCGGCGATGATGGCGCCCACGCCGAAGAACTTCGACGCGAAAGCAACGTCATCATTCGTGTATTCGAGTTCGCCGAGATAGAACGGATAGGCGAAAGTGCCCCAGATCGCGTCGCAGATGCGATAGGTCAGCACGACCGCCAGAATCAGCACGAGCGACCATCCCATCCGCCCGACGAATTCGACCAGTGGCAATACCAGCGCACGGTAGAGGTGATCGAGGACGTAATTGCCGCCGGTGGCGGGTTCCTCGTCGGCTGCCAGCAGGTGTTCTCCGCGGCGCTTCTTCGAGGCCAGCCAACCCGCGATCAGCGCCGGCAGGATGATCGTCGCCACGATGATCCACGGGCCGACGTTGACCGTGAATTCGGTCGGGTTGGGTCGATCCTCGGGCGCATAGGTCATCGACATGATCATGAATGTAAAGACGGTGCCGATCGCACCCGCCCACAGCAGCGCGACGAGCGCCAGCGCGCGATTGCGGATCGCGGGCTCGAGTTCGCCCGCCTGGCGCAGCGCGCGCACCTGCCGGTCGCTCTCGCTCGCCACGTCTGCGGCGTTCTCGCTCGCATTCGGCGCCCACAGGCCGATGAAGCCTACGCCAAGCAGGATTGCCCCCATCATCGCATAGGTTTCGGGCCAGCCGATCCGGGCGGCAATGATCAGCCCCAATGCCCCGCCGACCAGCGACGACAGCCGGTAGCCCATCTGGTAGACGGTGGAGAGGATGTCGATCGTCGCGCGCTCGTCCGCAACGTCGATCCGCCATGCGTTGATCGCGATGTCCTGCGTCGCGCTCGCGAACGCGCCGATCCCCGCAAGCAGCGAGAACATGCCGAGCTGCGTACGCGGCTCCAGAACGCTCATGGTGATCAGGATCGCGCCGAGCAGCAACTGCATCGGCACGATCCACTGCTTGCGCCGTCCCAGCCGGCGCAACACCGGGATGTTCACTTTGTCGATCAACGGCGACCACAGGAACTGGAAGGCATAGGCGAGCCCGATGAGCGAGAAGATACCCATCGTCTCCAGATCGACCTCGGCCTCGGTCAGCCAAGCGAACAGCGTGCCGAGGAACAGGGCGAACGGGAGCCCGCTGGCGAAGCCGAACAGCAGCATGAAACCGGTCTTGCGATTGCCCAGCGCCATACCGAGCGCGCGCCAGGCGGAGATCTTCTTCTTATCTTCTGCGACCGCAGCCATTCCCTAGCGTCCTTCCTATTCGGCGTATTTTTTGCGACACTAGCGACGAGAGAGAGGAAGGAACAGGCGTCATGAGCGCTGTCGACACCAAACAACCCGCACGTCGCCCGACCGACGGCATGCTGGCGCTGGCCAAGGATATTGCCGAAGGCCGGCAGCGTGATGCCGGCACGGCCACAAAGGTCCCGGCAAGCGTCTATATCGACCCGGAATACTGGGCACGAGAGAAAGCCGCGATCTACGATCGCCTGCCGCAAATCCTGTGTCCCTCGGCGCTTCTGCCCGAAGCCGGAATGGCGGTTCCGCATGATGCGACCGGCAGGCCCCTGCTGATTACGCGCGACAAGGACGGTGTCGCGCACGTCTTCCTCAACGTCTGTCGACACCGCGGCACGCGCCTGGTCGAGGGCAGTGACGTACAGTGCACCAAAAAGCTGGTTTGCCCCTACCACGCCTGGACCTATTCGGTGGACGGTCGGCTGCTCGCCCTGCCCCGGCCAGACACATTCCCGGGGTTGGAGAAGGACGGTTACAGCCTCGTCGAACTGCCGAGCTGCGAAACCGGCGGGCTGATCTGGTTCTGTCCGCGCGAGGAGACGGCCGATTTCACGCTGGCGCAAACGATCGGTGCCGATTTCGACGCGCTGGGCATGGGAGAACAGGTGCTGTTCCGCCGCAAGACGCATGAGGTGGCGGGAAACTGGAAGCTCATCATGGATGCCTTCCTCGAAAGCTATCATGTTACGCGGCTGCACGCGAAAACCATCGGCCCCTTCTTCAAGGACGGCGCGACCAGCGGCGACATGATCGGCCCGCATGCGCGCAGCGCGGTCGGGCGGCTCGAGGATATGGACAAAGTCGACCTCACCGACATGGCGGCGCTGCGGCGCGTGGTAACCTATGCCTACCAGCTTCTGCCGGGGGCGCTGATCATCCCGAGCCCCGATTATATCAACGTCATGGTGATGATGCCGCAAGCGCACGACCGGACGCTGGTCGAGGATTTCATGCTCATTCCCGAACATCCCGCGACAGACAAGGCGCGCGACCATTGGGAGCGCAGCTGGGCGCTCCTCGATGGCGGCGTCTTCGCAGGCGAGGATTTCCGCGCGGCGGAACTGGGGCAGCAGGGACTTGCGACCGGCGCCGTGCCCGAATTGACGCTGGGTACGCTCGAGGGCGGGATCAGGCGCTATCACGAAACGGTAGAGGCAGCGCTCGCCGCTAACGCCTAGTCAGCTTGCAAGCGCGGAGCATGATCGCCGCTTCCGCAGTGCCTGACTTGTGTGTATTGGCGCGCGCATGGCCGACAAGCGATTACCCGAAGAAGGCGACCGGATCGCCAAGCTGCTCGCGCGAGCGGGCGTTGCCAGCCGCCGCGAAATCGAGCGAATGATTGCCGACGGCCGCGTGGCGCTCGATGGCAAGGTGCTCGACACGCCCGCGGTCAAGCTGACCGGGCTCAAGGGCGTGACAGTGGACGGCAAGCCGGTCGAACAGGCTGAAGCGGCACGGCTGTTCGCTTTCCACAAGCCATCGGGGCTGATCACTGCCGAACGCGATCCGCGTGGACGCCCGACGATCTACACGGCGCTTCGTAATGCATTGCCGAAAGGGGCAGGCCGCGTGATGCCGGTCGGCCGGCTCGACTTCAACACCGAGGGGCTGCTGCTGCTCACCAATGACGGCGAGCTCAAGCGGGCAATGGAACTTCCGTCTTCGCGTGTCCCGCGCACCTATCGCGCGCGCGCTTTCGGCGACATCACGCAGGCGCAACTCGATGCGCTGATCGAGGGTATCGAAATCGACGGGGTGCGTTACGGGCGAATCGAGGCCGATCTCGAACGTGGGTCGGGCAAGAACCGCTGGATCGAGATGACGCTGACCGAAGGCAAGAATCGCGAGGTCCGCCGCGTGCTCGAGCATCTCGGGCTCAAGGTAAACCGGCTCTTGCGGACGGCGTACGGCCCATTCGAACTCGCCGACCTTCCGCGCGGGCAAGCGGTCGAGATCCGGCAGGCGGATGTCGAGCGATTCCGCAAGCAGCTCAAACGCGGCGGCCGGCTGTGAGAATCGTCGCAGGGGAATGGCGGGGTCGCAGGCTCGTTGCCCCTGCCGGGGACCTGACGCGTCCGACGGCCGACCGGACGCGCGAAACCATGTTCAACATGCTCGCCAGCCGGGTCGGCAGTTTCGAAGGGCTGAGCGTCGCGGACTTGTTTGCGGGCTCGGGCGCGCTGGGTCTGGAAGCCTTGTCGCGTGGTGCGGCTTCCTGCCTGTTCGTCGAACAGGACGCGCAGGCCACCAAGGCGATCCGCACGAACATCGAGGCGCTCGGCGCGCGCCCGAAATGCGTCGTCCAGCAGGCGTCGGTGATGGGTCTGGGCCCGGCGAAAGCTCCGCATGATCTGGTTTTGCTCGACCCGCCCTACGACACGGGCGCAGGCCATGTCGCGCTCGATCGCCTGGCGCGGCTTGGCTGGATCGGAGAGGCGACGTGGATCGCGCTGGAGATCGGTGCGCGTGAGGATCGCGAATTGCGCGCGTTCGAGATCGTCGCCGAACGCAAGACGGGCAAGGCGAAGATTCTGTTGCTCCGCCTTGCCCGCTAAAACTTGCTGAGACTTACATTCCGTCAGTTTCGGTCCCGGCAGTTGCCGCCTGTGCCGCGGCCTGCCCCTCGATCTGGGTCCAGGCTTGCGCCTGCTGTTCCGCCGACAGTCCGGCCAGCGTCACCTTGTTGGCGTCAGAGATACGCCAGAACAGGCTTTGCCGCTCGGGCGTGAGCGTCCAGTAATAGGTCTGCACTTCGCCGGGCCACGTGTCGAACTGCGCCTGCTGCTCGGCGGGCCAGCCATCGTAGGAGGCCCGCTGTTCCGCGCTCAGCGCAGCAGTGCCCTCCGCGGCGACTTCAGGGGAAGCGTCCTGCATGGGGGCGTCCTGTGCGAGCGCAGGGATGGAAATGGAGGCGAGCGACCCGCCGACAATGTAGTAAATGGTGTTACGCATAGTCAGTCCTTTCATTGGGGCGTGACGAAAAGCCCAATGGCCCAATTTGCATGGGCTCGAAGTGTTTGAAGACTAACGGTTCCGCTCGCGGCTGGCCCCCACCGCCACCCCTTCTGGCGCACGTCCCGGCGCCAATTGTGCCGCAAACAAGGCGGAGTGCGGGGTGTCGTACGCGCAAAGTGAAAGGGCGGGACCGTTTGCACGGTCCCGCCCCCTTTCCAGGCAGTCGGCCAATAGGCGCCGAGTGCGCGGAGTTCGCTTAGGTGCCCGGCTTGGTCGCCGGAAGCTTTTCGGGGATTTCGCTGGCGGGCTTGCCCGGCCAGTATTCCAGCGGGCGGTTGCCCGTCTTGTTCTTGGCCCAGCTATTGATGCATCCATCCTGCTGCATGGCGGAGCAAACCGGCAGGTTGTCTCCCGAGGCGGCGGTGTATTCGACAGGCGTCGCCTGAACCATTTCCTTGCTCTGGAAACGCGGCAATGCGTCACTTCGCGTCGGGGCGGTCGGCGGCGCGCTGCTCATCTGTGACGCAATCTGCGTCCACGCCTGGGTGCGCGCATCGGGCGTCATCTCGTAGATCCGCACGCGCTGCTCATCGGTCAGCACCCACCAGCCTTGCATCTGCGACGGGGTCAGCGTCCAGTAGTATTTCTGAACGTCGGCAGGCCAGCCATCGTAAGCTGTCTGGCGATCGGCGGGCCAGCCGTCATAGGCTGCTTCCTGTTCGGCGGACCAGCTAGAGGCCTCGCCTTCCATGTGATGGTCGGCAAGAGCGGGAGTGGCGGTGAAAGCCAGCGCGGCGGCGCCGGCGAGGATCATGTTACGCATGGGATAGGTCTCCATTCGTCGGTGTCATGCCCCATCTACGCAGCGGCGCGGGGCAATGTTCCGCAGGCCCGTCGGACCGCGGGACTTGTCTAGCGCCCCCGCGTTCCCTAGCTGTTCCCCACTGCATGACCGATCTCCCCGCCCCGTCCGCCGCGCCCCAAGACGCGCAGATTCCCGCCTATGCCGCGCGTTTGAATGCCCCGCAGCGCGAAGCCGTTCTGACCACGGAAGGACCGGTGTTGATGCTGGCTGGCGCTGGCACCGGCAAGACCGCGGCTTTGACCGCACGATTGGCACATCTCATCGCAACCCGCCGGGCCTGGCCGAGCGAGATCCTGTGCGTCACCTTCACCAACAAGGCGGCGCGCGAGATGCGCGAACGCGTCGGCCGACATATCGGGGATGCCGTCGAGGGGATGCCGTGGCTGGGCACTTTCCATTCGATCGGCGCGAAGATGCTGCGGCGGCATGCCGAACTCGCCGGCCTGCAGAGCAATTACACCATCATCGATACCGACGATCAGTTACGCCTGTTGAAACAGTTGATCCAGCAAAACGATCTCGACGAGAAGCGCTGGCCGGCGAGACAACTCGCCGGGTTGATCGACCGCTGGAAGAACCGCGGGCTGAACCCCGGTGATCTCGATGCGGTGGAGAACGAAAGTTACGCCAATGGCCGCGGCGCCCAATTCTACAAGCTGTACCAGGATCGGTTGATCGCGCTGAATGCCTGCGATTTCGGTGACCTTTTGCTGCATATCCTGAACATCTTCCGCAAGCACCACGATGTTCTCGCGCAGTATCAGCAGCGCTTCAAATACATCCTTGTAGACGAATATCAGGACACCAATCAGGTCCAGTATCTGTGGCTTCGGTTGCTGGCGCAGGCGCGCAAGAACATCTGCGTGGTGGGTGACGACGACCAGTCGATCTATTCATGGCGCGGCGCAGAAGTCGCCAATATCCTCAAGTTCGAAAAGGATTTTCCCGGCGCCGCAGTGGTCAAGCTAGAGCAGAACTACCGCTCGACACCGCAGATTCTCGCCGCCGCATCCGGATTGATCGGCGCCAATAGCGAGCGGCTGGGCAAGACCCTTTGGACCGAGTTGCCCGCAGGCGAAAAGATCCGCGTAATCGGCGTCTGGGATGCCCCGGAAGAGGCCCGCCGCGTCGGCGAAGACATCGAACGGCTCGAAAGCGAGGGTGCCCCGCTCGACCAGGTCGCCATCCTCGTGCGCGCGCAATACCAGACGCGCGAATTCGAGGACCGCTTCATCCAGATCGGGCTCAACTACCGCATCGTGGGCGGCTATCGCTTCTACGAGCGCGCTGAAATCCGCGATGCGCTCGCTTATCTGCGCACCATCGCGCAGCCTGCCGACGACCTTGCTTTCGAGCGTATCTACAATCAGCCCAAGCGCGGTCTCGGCGCCAAGACGCTGGAGGCAATGCGCCGCCATGCCCGGCAGGTGCAAATGCCATTGGCCGCAGCCAGCCTCGACCTGTGCGAAACCGACGAACTTCCCGCCCGCGCGCGCAACAACCTCGTCGGACTTCTCGGCCAGTTCGTGCACTGGCGCGAGGAAGCCGAAAAGGTAACGCCGTCCGAACTGCTGCGCATGGTGCTCGCCGAAAGCGGCTATGAGGACATGCTGCAGAAGGATCGCAGCGCGGAAAGCGCGGGGCGGCTGGAAAACCTGACCGAACTGGCGCGCGCCATGGAGGAATACGAAACGCTCGGCGATTTCCTCGAACATGTCAGTCTCGTGATGGACAACGACCGCGCCGACGATGGCGAGAAGGTCACCATCATGACCATGCATGCGGCGAAGGGTCTCGAATTCGACCATGTCTTCCTGCCCGGTTGGGAAGAAGGCGTCTTTCCCAGCCAGCGCGCGATCGACGAAGGTGGCTTGGCCAGCCTCGAGGAAGAACGCCGCCTTGCTTACGTCGCGATCACGCGTGCCAAGCGGCGCTGCACAATCCTGCACGCGGCCAACCGGCGTATCTTCGGCCAGTGGACGAGTTCCATCCCGAGCAGGTTCATCGAGGATCTGCCCGAGGATTTCATCACTACCGAAAGCACGATGACCGGCGGCGCGTCGCTGTGGCGCGCCAATTGGAGCGAGAGCGACGATCCCTTCGCGCATGTCTCGTCGAACCGGCCCGACCGGTCGGGCGCGCGCGGCCCCGGCTGGCAACGAGCACTTTCGGGTGGCTACGATACCACGCCCAAGCGCCTCGCCGAGCCGGGCCGCAGCGCCGCGAGCTTCGCCGCGCAGCCACGTACGGACATCGCGCTCGGCGCGCGCGTCTTTCACGACAAGTTCGGCTATGGTTGCGTCACCGGGCAGGAAGGCAACAAGTTGACGATCGAATTCGAGAAAGCGGGCGAAAAGCGCGTTCTCGACAGCTTCGTCTCGCTGGCCGACTAGCGGGCGTTTTCCACCTGCGCGGTGAGCGGTTTGCGGCCCCTGCCGGCCCAGTAGCGGCGCTCGAAGGGACGCCCGAGTTCGCCGAGCAGCCCGCGCGTTCCCTCGGCAATACCGGTTTCGCAATCGAGATGCTCAGCCGGATCGACATACGTGCCGAAAAAGCGATCCCACAGCGTCACCGTATTGCCGAAATTCGCCCCCATCAGCGCTTCATCGCGAATGTGATGCAGCCGGTGCGCCGCGGGCGAGATCAGCACCTTGCCCAGCGGTCCCAGCGTCCATGGTACATCGGCGTGGATAAAGAACCCCCACCAGCTTCGCAGGAAAATCGCCCCTGCGACAGCCCATTGCGGGAAGCCGAGCAGGAACAGCAACCAGACATCGACCATCACGCTCAGCAGTTTGCTGAGCGGGTGTTTGCGCTGGACGGAAAGCCAGTGCAGCGCGGTATCGGCGTGGTGTGTCGCGTGGATTGGCCATAGCAGGCGTGAATGTTCTGCACGGTGTCGCCAGTAGACAACCAAATCGAACAGCAGGATCGCCAGGGCCAGCACGACGAGTTCGTTCTGCCGGCTCCAGAAGTCGGTCAGCGCAGCGTCCGCGACGATCCGATCTCCGATGATGCCCTCGGGCAGCGCGAATAGCGGAGCCAACAGGACCAGATTGACGACCAAAAGGCCGAGATTGGTCGAGAACTCGCCGCGCACACGCCTGATCGCCGCGCCGATCGCCTCCCGTTTGACCACCAGAGCGAGCACACCGAATACCGTGCCGGTCAGAGCCAGCATGGTCAGCGTCACCTGTGCGTGCGGAGCGAAGAGTTCCATGGCGAGACTGCCATGGCGCGCGCGTGGTTATTAAGCGGTTAAATCAGGTCGCCGAAATATCGAGGAAGCCGGGACGCGGACCATTCCACTCGCCCGCAGGAACGGGAGTGTCGTCCTCGTTGCGGCGTCGGCGCGGTTCGCGCGCTTCGCTGCGGGGCTTGTCCTTGGCCGACCGCGAAGGCTTCTCGCGCGGAGGCTCGGCTTCTGCATCGTCGCGCTTGCGGCGTGCCCGTCGCGGCTTCTCGCCACGGTCATCACTGCCCGCGTCCTCTGTATCAGACCGCGTTTTCTTGTCCTGTTCGACGAGTTCGACGCGAACGTCCTTCTTGCCGAAGACGGGAACTTCGGCGCCAGTCAATTTCTCGACATTGGCGATCGCCTCGGCATCTTCGTCGGCGACGAAGGTGAAGGCACGTCCCTTGGCACCCGCACGGCCGGTGCGCCCGATGCGGTGGACATAATCGTCGGGGTGCCACGGCGTGTCGAAGTTGAACACGTGGCTCACGCCCTTGATGTCGAGGCCGCGCGCGGCGACATCCGAGGCGACGAGGATATTGACCTCACCGGCCTTGAAGCGATCGAGCTCCTTGAGCCGGTTCGACTGGTCCATGTCGCCATGGATTTCGCCGCTCCGGAAGCCATGGCTTTGCAGGCTCTTGTTGAGCTCGCGCACCGTGGTCTTGCGGTTGGCAAAGATGATCGCGGTTTCGACATGATCGTTGTTGAGCAGCCAGCGCAGCGTCTCGCGCTTCTGGCGGCTCTTCACCGGCACTTTGAACGCAGTGATGTCCTTGTTGGTCGTGGCCGCCCGACTGACCTCGATCCGCTTCGGATTGTTGAGAAACTTCTTGGCCAGCTTCTCGATCGGCGGCGGCATGGTCGCCGAGAAAAGCATCGTCTGCCGCGCTTCGGGAAGCTTCGAACAGATGAACTCGATATCGGGGATGAAACCCATGTCGAGCATGCGGTCGGCTTCGTCAACGACCAGCAGTTCGCAGCCATTGAGCAGGATCTTGCCGCGCTCGAACAGGTCCATCAGGCGGCCCGGCGTCGCGATCAGCACGTCGACGCCGTCGTTCAGCGCCTTGACCTGGTCGCCCATCTGCACGCCGCCAATCAGCAGCGCGAGCTTGAGATCGTGGTTCTTACCGTACTTCTCGAAATTCTCCGCAACCTGCGCGGCGAGCTCGCGCGTCGGAGCGAGGATCAGCGAACGCGGCATCAGCGCGCGGCGCCGGCCGCTGGCCATGATGTCGATCATCGGCAGGACGAAACTGGCGGTCTTGCCGGTCCCGGTCTGCGCGATCCCGATGATGTCCTTCATCATCAGGACCGGCGGAATCGCCTCGCGCTGGATGTCGGTCGGCTCTGTATAGCCGGCTTCGCTTACTGCCTTGAGCAAGTCTTCGGAAAGGCCGAGATCGGCGAAAGTCATGCGGTTCGAAACTGTCCCTGGAACAAAGGCCGACTAAATCGTCACGCGTCCGCGACATCGGCTGCGCGCGCCCTTCGCCGGAAATCGAGGAAAAGTCAAGAAATCGCCGGAGCCCGGCACTCGGCTAGTCGGTCACGGCCACCAGCCGATGGAAATCGGAGACGCGGCATTTCGCCCCGGCGCGTGACATCAAACGATCGCGGCCTACGCACAGCTTCCCGTCATCGTTCCGTTCGACATAGAAACCGAGATAGAAATCGCGCGGGCTGCAGGCCTTCTCCAGCTCGGCAGAAATGATCTGACGGTTACGCATATACATGACTAGGCGGCTGCCACGATCGGCGACCCCGACGATCTCGGCGGCCGATACGCAATCGCCATGCGGACGTTCGGCCATGCGGACCGGTGCCTGTCGGGGCAATTCCGCCGTAAAACCGCGGCGCATGGCGCTCGGCTGCGGGCTGATGCGCAGGATCACGCGACGCTCGATCCGGACTTGGTTCGCCACCGGAACCGTGCGCGGATCGAGGAAACCGCGCCAATCGATGCTGCGCGGGGAAAGGGTTGCATCCGCCGCCTCGTTCTCGACCGGCGCATGGCGCACCGTCGTATCGCCCGCATCGGCCTGCGGAGAACCCAGGGCAATTAATAGGGAAACGAGAGGCGACAGTAGAGACATCGGGCTGCGTTACGGCTCCTGAGCGACGGCTCGATAAGGGCAGAAAACTGTATGTGTCGTCATTGCCGCCCTGCGCTTGAATGCGGGCTTAATTGTTCTGCAGCGCTTGGCAAGTGGTGCAATGCCGTGCGCGAATGTGGCATACGGCCCGCGATGACCGATACGGAAACCTTCTGCCGCGCGGCTGCCGCCCTGCTGGGGCCGCGCGGCTTCACGCGCGATGCCGATACAATGGAGCCATGGCTGACCGACTGGCGCGGACGCTATACGGGCACGGCGCTTGGGCTTGCCTCGCCCGCGTCAACGGTCGAAGTCGCGCAATTCGTGGAGCTTTGTGCGAACCATCGGGTCCCGATCGTTCCTCAGGGTGGCAACAGCGGCATGTCTGGCGGCGCGACGCCCGATCCGGATGGGACTTCGGTGATCCTGTCGCTACGCCGGATGGCGGAGATCCGATCATTCGCCCCCGCTTCGGAGCAAATCACTTGCGATGCCGGGGTGGTGCTCCAAACGCTTCATGAGACGGCTGCGGAGAAAGGACTGCGCTTTCCGCTGACGCTAGGGGGCAAGGGCTCGGCGACGATCGGCGGCCTTATCTCGACCAATGCCGGGGGCACGCAGGTGCTGCGCCACGGGACGATGCGGGCACAGGTGCTCGGGCTGGAAGCCGTGCTCGCCGACGGAAGCGTTTTCTCCAATCTCGTTCCGCTCAAGAAGGACAATCGCGGCTTCGATCTCAAGCAGATGCTGATCGGATCCGAAGGCACGCTGGGCATTGTGACCGCCGCCACGCTGCGGTTACTGCCCGACATCGCTGACCGCCGGGTGGTCTGGGTTGGCCTGGAAAACCTGACCCAGGCACGCGCGCTGCTGCGCCATTGCGAGGCCGCCGCTGGCGTAGCGCTCGAAGGGTTCGAGGTCCTCCCTGCACATTGCCTCGACGCAGTGCTCGATTACCTGCCCGATGCGCGCGCGCCGCTGACATCGCCCCACCCCTGGTATGCACTGATCGAACTGGTCGCCACGCGCGGTGCAGCCGATCGCCTGGACCAATTGACCGAGACGGTGTTCACCGAGGCGATGGAACGCGCATTGCTGGGCGACGCGGTGATCGCATCGAGCGAACAGCAGGCCGAGGATTTTTGGCAGTTGCGCGAAAGCATCTCACCTGCCGAACGCGCGATCGGTCCGGCAATGCAGCATGATATCTCGGTTCCGGTCGATCGGATGCCCGATTTCGTCGATAGCGTTTCGCCCGAGATCGAGCATGCGTTTCCCGGAACGCTCGCGCTCGGCTTCGGCCACCTTGGCGACGGCAACATCCATTATCACGTCCTCGCGCCCGCAGGCGCGATCCCTGGCGAATGGGAGGCGGGCGACGGCAAGGCCATCAGCGCCATGGTTCACGATCGGGTTACAGAGTTCGGCGGATCGATCAGCGCCGAACACGGAATCGGCCAGATGAAGCGCGACGAACTGGGCCGGCTGGGCGATCCCGTGGCGCTGGGAATGATGCGCGCGGTAAAGCAGGCACTCGATCCGCAGGGGATACTCAATCCCGGGAAACTCGTGCCGCTTGCGCCTTCCGCGGCGAGCACGTAAAGCCCGCGCTTCGCGCGCATGTCCTTTGCCGGGCGTGCTGCTCAATCCAATCGAATTTCGGAGAAATCCATGGCCAGCGCGCCGCAGCCCAACCTGCCCCTGTTCTTCAACGACCTGATGCCGCTCAACAGCAAGGACCATGCGAACTATCGCTCGCGTCCGATGACCAAGGCGCCCTGGCTCGCCAAGCAGCATGCCGTGCCGCTTACGGTCGACGAATTCGTCCAGGCCCAGCGCGACATGCCGATCGTTTTCTCGACCGGTCCCGAAGCCGTTCCGCTGGCACTGATGGGCCTCAACGACGGGGTGAACACCTTCGTCGACGAAGAAGGCACCGTGACCGAGCAGGTTTACATCCCCGCCTACGTCCGCCGCTATCCCTTCATGCTTGCCCGCCTGAAGCAGGACAGCGACGAACTGTCGCTGTGCTTCGACCCGACCGCCGAGAACATCGGCGAATTCGATGACGGCCAGCCGCTGTTCGAGAACGGTGAAGCCAGCGAAGGAACCAAGCAGATCCTCGAATTCTGCGAGCAGTTCGAACATGCCGGCCAGCGCACGCAGAACTTCATGAAGGAACTGAAGGATCACGACCTGCTGATGGATGGCGAGATCTCGATCACGCAGCAGGGCAATGAGAAGCCTTTCGTCTATCGCGGTTTTCAGATGATCAACCAGGACAAGCTGCGCGAACTGCGGGGCGACCAGCTTCGCAAGTGGACCGAGAACGGCCTCCTGCCGCTGATCTGGGCGCAGATATTCTCGATGGACATGATGCGCACGATCTTCGGCCGCCAGCTGCAACAGGGCAAGGTTCCCCTGCCCGATGCCGCGACCGCCGGTGTTCCGACTGCATAATCACTCAGGCAGGGCTGCGCGGCTCTCGAATATACGCGCAGCCCTGCACCTCCCCCTGCGCGCGCTAGTCGCGGGCGCGATGCTGGCGGTTGCCCTTCCCTGCCTACCCGCGCAGGCGTCGCAAGCTTCTGCGGAAGCCCGCGAGCCCCACCCTCTCGAGATTTTCCAGAACAGCGAGGACCGGCTGTTTCGCGTCGGTTATCGCCTGGCAACCGCCAATGCGGCTTTCTGTCCGCAAACGATGCCGGTTGCCGGACTGATGATTCATGATGCGGAAAGCTATGGTGACCCGGAGGCCGTACGCAAACTGTTCGGCCTGGACGGCGACATCGGCATCCAGGCGGTCGCGCCAGGCTCGCCCGCGGCCAAGGCAGGCTTAAGCCAGAATGATACGCTCTTGGCCCTCGATGGCCAGACAATCGCACCGCATTGGCCAAGGACCGAACCGCGCTGGCAGCGAGTGTTCGCGCTGCGCGATGCGATCGATGCTGCACTGGCACGCGGCCCGCTCGAACTGACCTGGCAAAATTCCGACGGCATCGAACGAACCGCGGTTATCGAGGGCATTCCTGCCTGCCCTACCCGGTTCGAACTGGTCGATTCCAAGGCCAGCGCTGCAGCGGATGGCGAAAGGGTGCTGGTCGGCGAGCGCTTTCCCGGATTGGCCTATGACGAGTCCGCCTTTGCTGCCGCGATCGCGCATGAAATGGCGCACAACATAATGCGACATCCCCAGACGTTCAGGAAGGTTGGCTGGAAGCGCAAGCTGGTTCGCCTGTCAGAACGTGATGCCGACCGACTCATGCCATGGCTGCTGCACAACGCAGGGTACGATCCGCGCGCGGCGGTCGCCTTCATGCGCGAATGGGGACCTAAGCACGGTGGCTGGATCTTCCGCAAACGCACACACGACGGTTGGGATGAACGCGTCGAATTCATCGAGGCGGAACTGCCCAAGCTCGAGGCCGCGGTCGCCGCCCATCCCGAAGGCCTTGCCGACTGGGCCAGCGGCTTCACTCCCGAATTGTACGTAAGCGACGGGTAAAGTAAATAATCGGTCGCTCTTATAGGTCGGGTTCAGAGCACCCTTGATTGCCGGATTACATCTGGCAGGTGGGAAACAAACCGCAAGATGGAGAGCCAGGTGACCAAGATCGTTCCAGTCGTACTCTGTGGAGGAAGTGGAACCCGTCTCTGGCCTCGCAGCCGGGCAGCCAAACCCAAGCCCTTCATTCCCCTGTTGGGTGACGAGACGCTTTATCAGGCGACGCTCCAACGCTGCTCGGACCGCGACAGGTTCGCTCCTCCCATGGTGGTGATCGGAGAAAAACATCTCGAATTCGCAAAGCCGCAAGCGGCGCAAATCGCCCCCGACGCGCAATTCGTGGTCGAACCCATGGGCCGCAACACCGCACCGGCGATTGCTCTGGCCGCGCTGGCGCTGGACGAAAACGACGTGATGCTGGTCTGCCCGAGCGATCATCACATCGTGGACACGCAGGCTTTCCAGGATGCGACCCAAGCTGCCGGCAAACTGGCCAGCGAGGACTGGCTCGTCGCCTTCGGAATAGCGGCAACGGCGCCCGAAACCGGCTATGGCTATATCCGCCGGGGCGATCCGCTGGGCGAAGGGCACCAGGTGCATAGCTTTGTCGAGAAGCCCGATCTCGAAACCGCGCTCGGCTTCCTCGCACAAGGCGGCTATGCCTGGAACGGCGGTATTTTTGCGTTCCGCGCCGGTTTCTTCCTCTCCGAACTGACCAAATACCGCCCCGACATGGCTGCGGCGGCGCGCGCGTCCTTCGAGCAGCGCGATCCGGAGAGCGAAGACATTCGTCCGGCGGCCACGCAATTTGGCACGATTGCGTCCGAATCGGTCGACTATGCACTGATGGAGAACACTGATCGCGCGGCCATGGTCGATGTCTCGATGGGCTGGTCGGATATCGGCAATTGGGACGCCCTGCTGCTACAACGCAAATCGCCCGATGCCGACAATGTGATCGTCGGTCCCGGGGAGATCATCGGCGCAAGCGGTTCGATGATCGACAGCGACGGTCCCCATGTCACCTTGATCGGCACGGACGACATTGTGGTCGTCGTCGACCGAGACGATGTGCTCGTGACATCGCGCAACACGGTTCAGAGGGTCGGCGAAGCCAGCCGGTGCAAGAAGCCATGATGCGCAAGCTGCCCACCCAATTCGTCGACAAGGTCTGGGGTGTCGACCGCCTGCCGTCCCCCTTCCCGCATCCGTCCGACCAGGCGATTGGGGAAGTTTGGTTCGAGCCACCCGCCGAACTCGACCAATTGCTGGTCAAATACATATTCGCCAGTGAACGCCTTTCGGTGCAGGCGCATCCCGATGATGCGCAGGCGCAGGCGATGGGCCTGGGGACCAACGGCAAAAGCGAATGCTGGGTCATCACCCATGCCGAGCCCGGGGCCACGATCGCTGTCGGCTTTCACGAACAGATCGACGCTGGAACAATGCGCGAAGCCGCGCTCGACGGCAGCATCGTCGATTTGCTGGTGTGGCACGAGGTGCAGCCTGGCGACGCCTTCTACATCCCCGCGGGCACCGTCCACGCTATCGGCGGCGGGGTCAGCCTCATCGAGGTTCAGCAGAACAGCGACGTCACCTTCCGACTGTTCGACTATGGCCGTCCGCGCGAATTGCACCTCGATCAAGGTGTCGAGGTATCCGAAACCGGCCCCTACCCATCCCGCCTGCGCAATCGCATGGATGGCGATAGCGGTTTGCTGGTGGATGGTCCGCATTTCCGGCTGCACTATTGGCGCTGTGGGAGTGCGGCCGATTTTCCGGCCCTCAAACCGGACAATGCTTTGGTCATTCCCTATTCGGGCACAGTGAGCGTTGACGGCGAAGATCTGGCCGTCGGCGAATGCGGGCTGGTCTCCGAACCTTGCAAATCGGACCTTGTTGGCAACGCCTTGTTGTTGATCGCGCAGCCCGCCTGACGCCGCGCGGGCGGCCTGACCATCGTCGTTTCAGCGACAAACCGTTACCCGATGGCGACCGACCGCCTCTTGAAATCCACGCACCTCGCGCCCATTTTCAGCGTGTCGGACGACGCTTCCCCTCATGGCTCGTCCGGCAATGCACGCGAGTGCATTTCCTCCCTGAACCTTGGCCACCCCGCGCGATCCGCGTGGGGTGGTTTTTTGTGTGACGCCTATTCGGCGGCTTGCGCCATTCGCTCGCCGCGCCCCATCGAACCGACCTCGGTGCCCAGCATACGGACCAGTCCGCCAAGCAGTTTGACAATTGCCCCAGCGCGAGCGCTCGGTTGGTCGAGCCGCGCATCGAGATAGGTGCTGCGGCACACTTCGATTTGCAATGCATGAATCCCGCGCGTGGTCTGGCCGTACCGGTCAAGCACATAGCCACCCGAATAGGGCCGGTTGTGCGCCACGCGGCGTCCGTGGTTGGCCAGGTAGCGAATAGCGAGATCGACGAGGCCGGGGTCGCACGAGGCGCCAAACCGGTCGCCGATAACGAATTCGGCCGGTCGATCCTGCGGATGGCTCTTTCGCAGTGGAGGCATTGAATGCAGGTCCACGAGCAAGGCCACGCCCCAGCGATCCCGCAACCGCTCCAGTTCGCGGCCGAGCGCCGCGTGGTAGGGGGTGTAAATGCCCGCGATCCAGTCCTCGAGCTGTGCTTTCTCCAGCGGCCTTCGCCAGATTTCGCCCATCCCCGGGATTCGGCGGGGCACCAGCCCCAGCCCATTGCGCGACCGCCGATTGGCGAGCGAATGGCGCACCGGACGCATGCTGGCGCCACGCACCATGCCCCAATCGATATCCTCGACCGAACGATTGAGATCGATCATCGCGCGTGGTGCTTCCGCGACCAACAGGCTTGTTTGCGTTTCAGCCGCGACCGGCTTAGCTATCAGATCGATATAACGATCCTCAAGCCGCAATTGGGCTTCATCGCTGTCGCGCAACGCGGCAAGCACGTCCGGAGGATAGCAGCGACCCGCATGCGGAACGGATACGAGTACCGGCGTGCTGTCACACATACGCCACAAGGAATAGGATGGGCCCGCGACGCCGGGAATGGCCCCGCCCTGCTCGGGCTTTCTCGCCCCCATCGCGTGTGTCGTGGACGTATCCATCCCGCCATGGTCGGGATGCCGTCGCGGTTAGGCAAGCCCAGAATTGCTATGTGCGGCCATCATCCTTCCTTAACTGACTTGCAGCAATCTGCAGCCTGGGCGCACCGGCGCGCAACCGTTCCGCAATGATACGCTGTGCACATTACCGGGTCTCGCTACATGCTTTTTTAAAGCGCCCGCGTTACGCTGGCGGCATGACGGATTACCCCACCCAGCGAATCCTGCTCGCCGAAGATGACGACGCCATGCGCGTCTATCTCGAGCGGGCACTCGTCAACGCCGGCTATGCGGTAGATGCGGTGGATCGCGGCACGGATGCGCTGCCGCTGCTGGAAAGCGGCGATTACGAATTGCTGCTCTCCGATATCGTCATGCCCGAGATGGACGGGATCGAGCTCGCGCAGCGCTGCAATGAAGTCAGCCCGCACACGAAAGTCATGTTCATCACCGGTTTTGCGGCGGTTACGCTCAAAGCCAGCCGCGAACAGCCCAATGCCAAGGTGCTGTCCAAACCCTTCCATCTGCGCGACCTCGTGATGGAGGTCGAACGCGTGCTGGAAGACCGTGTGAGCATGCAATTGTAAAACTGCGAATTAGGGTCTTGCGCGGTTCCGGGAGCCCCGCTATTGGGCCCGCCTGCCCCGCAAAAGGGGCACTCGATGGTGCGGGCGTATAGCTCAGTGGTAGAGCACTATGTTGACATCGTAGGGGTCCCAAGTTCGAACCTTGGTACGCCCACCATCGAAGCCTTGAAGGCATGAAAAAGCCCGCCGGAAACGGCGGGCTTTTTTGTTGCGCACTGAGATCCTGCTGTCCGATCTGGTGGGTTCATGTGGGCCGATTGACGGTGGTGAGCCTTAAGTAGATCGGTTCTCGAGTCGATCCCCAGCCTACGCCTCAATCTGCGAGCGATTGGCTTGCTGCATCTCCATCGTAACTGATTGCGATAATTCAAAAAATGGACAATGGGTTCGTTTGGAAAACAATTCATCGAGAAAGATCACGCAATGACAAGCGAACGACAGATCGCAGCAAATCGGCGCAATGCGCAACGAAGCACCGGCCCTCGAAGCCCAGAGGGACGAGAGATCAGCAGTCGCAATTCTCAACGGCACGGGGTCCTTAGTCAACGGGTGACTACCGACGTAGAAGAGAACGAACTCTACGAACGCATGCTCAACGGTTTCATGGATGAGTACGGCCCCCGTTCGGAAACGGAGATCCTACTTGTTGAAAGGCTTGCAAACTTGTTCTGGCGAGAACGCCGGTTGATTCAAACAGAGCGAAGTCAATTGTCGTTGCAGCAAAGCGATATCTACGCGGCGAGTATGGCGATGGACCAATCACTTACCTTAACAGATCAATTGCTTATTGGTCGGTATCAAACAATGTTAACGAACCAGATCAACATTACTATATCTCAGATAGAGAGGCTCATGCAAAGAGAAGCTGCTGAATAAAGTAGAATGCCGAAAATGGTTGGACTCCATATCTCTTCTGGATCCTTCCATTCCGTATGTAGACCGCGAAGAATCCGATTTTATATTTACGCGCGCCCTAAGGGGCATTGAGGGAACGGATACAACCTTCTAGTCCGGTTCATTAAGGGCAGCCCTCTGTCACGAGGTCTGCTTCTTAAATCGGGCAACTTCCAAGCTCGGCCTTTTCGCCGCCAGCTTATAGAGTTCGCACGCTCTTCAAGACCTCAAATGTGGGAGCGGAACTAGTTATGGACAGTGCAGCCGCTCGCGCGATTTAAAAGTTCACCGCTGCACAATATCAACCGCCTCGATATTTTCATTAAGCGCTGAACGACCGCTCCAGGCACGCGCCGCGATAGCGATTTCAATGAACGCGCAGTCCGAGGGCAGATTGTCGATCCGATATCCGTTGCCCTGTCGAACCAGATTAGCTTCGAATATCGCACCGGTTTGTCCGGTACATTTAACCAAGACATCGATATCCTGGAGAGCCTGTTGGGAATCGATGCTATGCTTTACGATGATTGAGAAAGGCCGTTCAGGCGCTCTCACAAGGCGACGGGCGACGACGCCGCCCTTGCCTGGCTTGACCGAGATTTCGAGCTCTTTTCCGCTCAGACTGGGCTGCGCGCGCAGTCCGGCTTCATCCCTCAGGCTCCAATCGAAAGGCGGATAATCATTTGACCACGCGCCAGATGTATCGGTTGCGTTTGAACCGGTGATCTGTTGGTATAGCGAATAGGCCGTAGCGACGTCGCCTTGGCGAACTAGGCTACGCAACAACGTCTGGTCAGTAACTTCGTCGTCAAACGACATCTGGCCGCGCAACTCCGCCAAGTTGGTCAAAGCAGATGGCTGGGTCGCGGCAAAGCGGAAAAAGCGCCCATGCCATTCCGAGGATCCATCGAGAATTTTGGCAAACTCGTTGATTGCGCCCTCTTGCGCAAAGACATTGATGAGAACCGGGAACAGCTCGTTGTATTGGCTCGGTTTGACACGAAGAATGCGGTCGAGCGACGCGATCGCCGCGGGATAATCCGCATCGGCAACCTGCTGCTGCAAGACCACCGCCTGAAGACGAGGCTCGCGCCGGTTTAAAGCCAATGCCGCATCGAGGATCTGCCTACGCTTTTCCGGGTCATCCTCAGCAAGCGCAAGAATTGCATGTGCCTTAGGCACCAGAGGTTCCAAGCGGTAGGCTTCGAGAGCCCACGGCCGGGCCGCCTTTGCTCCTTCCTCGGGCGAGCCGGTAGCTTCAGTCGTGGCCAGGAATACAGCGGACGCGATATTCTCATAGGCCAACCCATTTAGCGGGAACGCCGCGATAGCCGTGTCCGGGGCCTTCTTTGTTAGAGCGATCCCCGCGGACTGCGCACCGAGCGCAGCCGCGAGCACCAACCCCAGCGTGATTGAGACACCGAGGCGAACAGGACGAGCGACCTTCATTGCGCAGCCTTATGCCGGTTCCGCGTCACGCTCTTCACCATAGCCATAGCCGTAACCGTAGCCATAGCCGTAGCCATAGCCGTAAGCAGAATTGTTCTGGCTAACCTTGGTGACGATCGCGCCATAGACCTTCGCACCTGAACGCTGCAGACGACCCAAGGCGTTCTCGATCCCGCGCAGCTTGATACGCTCGGTCTGGATCACGAAGATCACACCATCGACGGCCTTTGACATTTCGATCGCGTCAGCGAGTGCAAGCATCGGTGCGCCATCGATCAGCACCTGGTCGTATTGACCACGCGCCGCCTCGATAATCTGGGAGAAACGGTCACCCGCCAAGAGTTCAACCGGGTTTGGCGGCGTCCGTCCCATCGGGAGGAAGTCAAAACCGAAATCCTCAAGGTGGATTATCTGCGATGCCATATCGGTTTGCTGGTTGGCCAACAGCGGCACCAGCCCGCCCTTGTCATAATCATGCAGATCGAGAGTATCGCGGAGCTTCGAATTACGCAGGTCGGCATCGATCAATAGGACCCGTTTGCCTAACTGGGCGAAACTCGTGGCGACACCGAGCGAGGAAATAGACTTACCTTCAGAAGGAACAGACGACGTGAACATAAGCACACCAGGTGCACCCTGCGGCGTCAGGAAATTCATGTTCGTCCTGACCGTCGTGTAAGCCTCGTTGATATGTGACGATCGCTCCGTGATACGCTCAACCATCGAGCCTTCCGTGTTACGCGGTATTGCACCAAGTAACGCGATGTGCAGGCGACGCCGGACATCTTCCGGGTCTTTCAACGTTTGGCTGAGGGCAACCTTCAAATATATTAATGCAACAGCCGCAACCATGCTAGCGAATAGCGAGAACGCGATATTCTTCGGCAGTGATGGAGCGTAAGGTTCAACCGGGACGTTCGCTTCATCGATTATCTGAATATTGTTTTGCCCGGCGCCCGACGCTTCAAGTTCTTTGAACCTCTGTAATAAAGCGTCATAAATTTCGCGATTCGTATCAACTTCTCGCTTGAGAATCCCATAACGAATCCCCTGACCCTGCTGCCCCAAAAATCGCTGCTTAACCTTCTCGACTTGGTCTCGAAGCTCCGCCTCCCTGATTTTGGCGGATTGAAGTAGAGAACGACTCCCCCCAGAAACGGCTGAACGAAGAGATTTCACTTCCGCTTCTTTCTCTTGGACGTCAGGATAATCCGAACCAAAATTCTCGCGGAGAACAGCTAACTCGGCCTCGGCTTCACTCAAGTTAGTCAGCAGCTGATTGCGGGGATCCGCGCTCGGGAAATTTCCTCCTACAACTGCCGCTTGCGCGCTGATACGATCAGCGACGGCAACCGCGAGCGCAGTATTGAGAGCTTGAAGATCCGCCCCCACTAGCGTTTGACCTGCGCTCTCCGAGCCCGGGTCACCCCCACCGCTCAAAACAAGAATTTCATTTGCATTCGCATACTCGACGAGTTCCTGTTCTGATTCTGCAAGCCTCTCCCGCAACTCGGCGATTTGACTCTCCAAGAAATCCCGAGCTTGAATATTCGCGCCAAATCGCTTTTCGTAGTTAGCAGCTACGAATTCTTGAACCCAAAGATTCGCGATTTCTGCCGAAATCACTGGGTCAGAGCTCGAGAAACGGACGTCGACCAAGCTCGACTGCGTAATGGGCTCAATGCTCACATTTTGAAACAACGCCCGCTCTATTTGCCTTTCTAAGCCGGTGTCACCCTCAATGTTGAAAGCGTCGCGAAAGGCATCGTTTCGCGCCAAATTACCTGCTTCGGTCACGCGCTCAGCCATGAACCTAGAAAGCAGCAGTTCATATTGCGTATTCAAATACTGCAGCTCGGATATTTGGCTCTCGACTTCTAGCGCGTCCAAGTTGGTTACGTCCGCAGTTACCCGAGACACTTCAAGACGTGCGGTCGCCTGATAAACAGGGGTGGCTAACAAAGTTAGCAGAACCCCGAACAACAAGCCCAGGGTAACAATTCCTATCAACCAATATCTGAGCGAAACCGCCTCATGCCAGTAACGCTCTACGTCAACAGACAAACGATCACGTACAGGATCTACGTTTTCAGCCACATCGCGACTGTCTTCACGTACCGTCTGACTTGCGGCCATGTAATCCAACGTACTCAACGTCCTATCCGATCAATTAAAATAGCAGATGTCGAAAGTAGAGGCGCGAATCGCAAGATGCTATCCAGACGCCGTCTGCCCGGCGAATCTCCAACGAGTATGATATCATTAGGATAAAGTGTTGGGTCTTCGTAATTCCCGCGTTGAATAGCTTGAAGATTATAGGCACCGATGTAATGCTGACCTGCAACCGAGCGAAAAACTAGGACATCGTCCAACTGCGCATATTCCGCCAATCCCCCGGCTTGATTGATTACGCGCAAAAGAGATTGACGCCCTAGCACAGCGTATTCACCCGGCTTCGCGACCTGCCCCCCAACCGATATGGTAGGGGGAGGTATTTGATCCGGTATTACGCGCACCTCAGGATCCAGAAGATATGCTCCTCGCAAACTAGCCGCAATTTTCTGCGCAGCCTCACTCGGCGCCAACCCATTCACATTTATGAGCCCTACGAGTGGAAACGAAATACGCCCCTCCCCATCAGTAAGGTAGGTACCACTAAGTCGCTTAGCGCCAACCACCTCGATTTCCAACGACTCTTGCGAGCCGATCACATAGAGGTTTTCCACCTTGGGAGCAGGCAATTCGCTTAGGTTAGCGACCTCAATGCCCTCCGCCTCACCGTAAGATCGATCGGTTGCACACGCAGAAAGAGACACGATCAATGCAAACGCACTCAGTGCTGATCCAAATTTTTTCAAAGGTTCTGCCATCTTAAGAAAAGGCGCCGTAGCGCGCCCGGGAAACATTTATAGCCACATCGTCCACAGCCTCAGATGCCATGGGCGTCAAGCCATCTTGAAATCACGAATTTCGCGCGAGAGGACTATCAATAACCAAATCGAAACCAATTGGAATAGGGGAGTTCTCAACGGATAATCAACCAACGAAGCCGCCCCAACGATTGTCGCAAGGCCCATCCAAACAATCACCTCGAACCTTATAGTTGAATATGACGAAATGATCCTAATGGCATTAGTCACCCAGATAAGAAGTGCAATTGAGAGAGCGACAGCGAAAACACCACCTTCGAGAATGAATTGACCCCAATCATTGTGAGCTTGATTAACGTACAAAGGCATCAACAGGCCGGACGGTTCATATACCTGATAGACACGCTCGAAAGACCCGATCCCGGTCCCGATCAACCAATGATCCCCGACCATTTCGATCAAAATGGGCCAAAAAGACCACCGCAAATCCGCGAAACTATCCTTCGCGAGAATATCGCGAAGGGCAGGCGTACGGTCCAACCACATAAATATTAGTGCGGTCAGTGAGATGAAAATCACTGTTATAGCTAGGGGGACGTAAGGGTGTACATTATCCTTAAACAAAATCGGACGCCTGAATTTCGCCCTTGATGCAGCATGGGGCGACAGGAAAACCATGATCATGGAAGCCCCCGCAGAGCCCACAACGGCTACAAAGCCAGCTCTTGACCCGCTTACCAAGGATACGAGAAAAATGATAAAGAAGGTTGCGGGATAAAGCACTTTCTCAAACACAGGACCGGTGCCAGCACGGGTTCGCGACATTAGCAACGCTAAAACCAGCATCGAACAAGCTGCAAATATCGCAGAATGGTTCTCATTCGCGAAAATACCAACTGGAGAGCCTCGGTTAGTAACCTCATAAAGATATAATATGCTAAGCTTGCCTGTCGCGACTTGAGCAAGCCCCAAAGTTGCATTCAAAAGCCCCAAACCTGCGATGATCTGCAAAAGGACTTTCGAGGGCGCACGGAGCACAACGGCTAGAACAAATCCCGCCCCCGGCACGACTAAACTTCCAAGCGCATTCCAACTGCGTATGGGCGTGATGGATATCGGCCTCCAGTTTTGTTCGAAACCAAGAATCGTATCGATGCGCGAAAGCTCGGCCCGGCCTGGCAAACTTCGCCATAGCACTTCTGGCAATGGCAAAAGTTGGCCCAGCACTAATGCAACGTAACACGACAAGAATACGAAAAGAAACCGTTCTGAACGAAAATGACTTCTATTCAAAAAAAACAATGGAGTGATTAAAAATATTAAGCTTAAAGACCGTAGCGGAATAATCTGCGCCGCATCGAATCTAGAAGCCCCGCCGGTAAAAGCAACGACACCCGCAAAGAGGGCCAGCGTTACCCAGTGCGAGCGAGGCCAAGTATCCGCGCATAGACTGCTCTTCCTCGAATGTCGGCTGCGAAGCATCCTATGTCTCATCTCTAAATATACGCGGCTTCTGGCGATACAGTCACGGGAGTGGCGTTGAGCACATGGAACGAGCGTTGTCCACTGGGGGACATACCTTCCAGAGTGCTCCCTTGGGGATTGATTGGTCTTTGGTAGAGCCCGACGCAGAAGGGGCGAACGAAAATGAGATTCATCAGTTTCCGCGGAAAAGCGGTCATTGTGGCACTGAAGGTGACGTACTCCCCTGATTTTCCTCCAAATTGGATTAGGCCTTGTTGACAAACGAAATTCCCATTCGCCCAGACTTGCGACTCAAGACTGCTCCTTGAGGAGCAATCATGGGCTGCGGGGACTTTTCGGCGGAGTGGGAACTCATCGGACCGCTGCTGCCGCCTGAGCGGGGTCGCTGGGCGAGCCCAGCAGGGGACAACCGGTGCTTCTTCAATGGCATGCTTCACGGGTTGCGGGTCGATTGCCCTAGCGCGATGTGCATGAGCGCTACGGCAAATGGAACTCGGTCTAGTTCGGTTCCGACGACGGACGGAGCAATGCGTTTGGGAGGCTCTTTTGCAAACGCTGGTCGATCTCGGGTCTCACAGACGACTGGCAGCACGTCATCGACAGCGCCAGCGTTCGCGGCCACGCTCGGTAGCGGTCGGAGAAGGGGGGCTCGTGCGAACGCGCTTGATCGATCACGCGCCGGCTTTACGATCAAGATCCACGTCCGCTGCGACAATCAGGAACCGTCTCTCCGCTTCATCTTGCCCGGCGACGAGGCATCTGACTATACAGCTGCCGAACGACTGATGCAGATCCCCGCCGCCGCACCCAAGGCGCTGCTGGCGGACAAGGGATATTATGGTGACCGCTTTCTGCAGAGCTCGCTGTTCCGTGGCATCCTGCCGATCATCCCGCCCCGTTCAATCCTCAAGGTGCCGGAGCATCCCGACTATCGGCGCTACCGGGACCATAATCGCGTCGAGCGCATGTTTGGCAAACTCAAGCAACAGCGCCGTATCGCCACCCGCTACGACAAGTCTATCCTGTCCTTCGAGAACTTCCGCAACCTCGCTGCAGCTCGCCTATGGCTAGAATCTTGTCTCAACAGGGCCTAGAGTCCGGCCCTGACAGAAGAACGGTGAAGATGAAGAGGGCTAGGTTTATGGAAGAGCAGACCGCCGGCTTGCTGGAGAGAGCCGAGGTTAGCGCTAAGGTGGCCGATCTAGCGCGTCGTCATGGCGTAACCGACGATCTAGAACTGGATGTCTGAGTATGGCGGGCTCGCAGTGTCCGATGCCCTACGATTGAATGCGCCGGAAGCGAGAGCACGAAGCTGAAGCGGTGCTGGCCGAAGCTGGTAAGGCCGGCGCAGAAGGGTCTTTCGGCAAAGAATATCTGACGAACCCCGCGAAGCGGGGAGCTATCGCTCTTTTCCAGGCTTGCGACGGGATGAGCGAACGACGGGCGTGCCGTGTCATCGATGCCGATTCCAAAAGCAAGCGTTACCATTCCACGCGGGACGACGATGCCCCGCCCCGTGAGAATCTGCGCGAGCTAGCCAACCAAACGTTGGCGGTTCCGCTATCGCCGTTTGAAACCCTGTTGCGCCGGGATGAGCTTATGATCAACCGCAATAAGCTTAAAGGCTCGACAAGGTAGAAGGCTTGGCAATCAGGGGACGATGCAGCGTTAGGCGTACTGTCGGCCCAAATGCACCTACTCCTGCCCTGGCGTTGCTGAACCAGCGCTGAGCTTAGACTTTGCGCACGCTTGAATAGCCTCAGCTACGCGGTAAGGGGCGCTTCACGTCACGTCGATCTCTTGTCGCTATGTTGTTCGCGAGCCGACCGAGCGGGTCGCGCACAGCGAAGCAAGCCCGGCGCCATCGTGAGCGACAACGGGATCGAGCTCAGCAGTAATGCCCTGCTGGCATGTTTCCGCGAGATCGGCGTCGAGTGGCATTACATCGCACAGGGAAGGCCGATGCAGAATGGTTTTGTTTAGAGCCTAAACGGTCACATGCGAGACGTATTGCTCAACCACGCTGTTCATGAGCCTCGCCTCCGGCTGTGTCTATATCGCTGCCTAGGTTGCTGTTTGCAATCGGGAGAACCCCATTCGACCCCTGGTTGCGCAACACCAGCGGCGTTCGCCGCCGAACTCAACAAGCGATGGGGACGCTTTCCTACTGCCACCCTACGCAGACCATCGTTTCGTACGCTCATATGCGCGATTAACGCCCGGGCCTAAATCCCGGTGAGGATAATCAGGGCGTCGCGTTACCACCAAGATAATCCGCTCCTTCTCGATGTTGACAGAACGAAGTCGCGCCCGATCCAAACTGGACGCAAATGAGCCCATCCTAGCTCTCAGTTCGACGAGTACGTTGTAACACTACACTTCAATAGAAAGTCGTATCGCTTCACGGTACTTACCGATCACAATACGTTCATCAAACACATTTTGCATAAAAACACGACCATTACGCCCAAACGCGGTAACACGGTCGAAGGGCAACTCCAGCATCTGCCGCATCTTGCTTGCCAGATCATTCGCATCACGAGTGCGGCATAAGTAGCCCGTTTCACCATCGATAACAGCATTCCTGCAGCCGATAGCATCACTCGTGATTACAGCCCGTCCGCATGCAGCCGCTTCCAACAAAACCCGCGGCGTTCCCTCTCTATATGAAGGCAACACCACACAATCCGCGGATTCGATGAACGTACGCACATCGTCCTGAAAATGAATATGTGTGATGCACCCCTCACTTACCCAATTGCTGATCGTCCTTGGAGAGACTGCCGCTGGATTGTCGATTGATGCTGAACCTAACAACCAAAATTCCGCATTCTTATTTTCCGCCAGAATAATCCGCGCTGCCTCAACATACTCGAAGATGCCTTTATCACGGAGCACGCGTGCCACCATCAAGAATCGGAACTTGCGTCCCTCAGGACACTTGCGCGGCAGCAATTCGAACCTCGCAAGATCCACACCAGAACCAGGGAGTAAATCCACACGCTGATGCCTTATAATTCCCTCGCACAGAAATAGATCAGCATCGTCCTGATTCTGAAAGAAAACCAGTGATGAGTTCGCAAATGCAACCCTGTATAGAGCCTTAAGCAACCGCGAAATCATGCCGCCCGCTATAAAGCCGTACCCCAGACCTGAAACATTGGAAATCGATGGAATCGACAGGAGATGTGCAGAAATGCTCCCGTATATATTTGGCTTTGCAGTAAAGCCCAAATAGGCTGACGGCCTCAATCGGTACAAAATCCGGAAAAAACGAACAGCCAGAACTATATCTTCTATGGGATTCTTATTCATTTTCATCGGGAGATCGACAACTTGGACGCCCATGCTCTCTAATCTAGCGGCATACTCATCCTTTGGAGCGAGGACGACCACCCTGTACCCATCATTTTGGATGGCCTTAATCAGGTTGGCCCGGAAATTCCAAACAGCCTGACAAGAGTTGCAGCCGATACAAATAATCTTTTTCTTCATAGGGATATGTGCCGTTGCATAAATCAGATCTAGATACGAGACATGAGGTATAATGACCTTGCCAGCTTATGCCATCTGAACCGGAAAAACGTCGCCGCCAAGATTTGGCCAATAATGACGTAGCAGGCCATTTAGTAATCAGGATATTGCATACAATTTAGGTTATTTATTAACAGCAACCCACAAGTGCTCCCGACTGATCTTAATTCAGAAACCTAATTGCGATCATAGAGAAGTTCGGAAGCTCCGAGTGCCAGGGGCACATACAAGGAACTTTTCGCGCATCCCACCTGATGTTTCGCGACGCACCTACTTTACGCAGACGGCTGGTCTCAATTGCCAATAAGGCAAATATTCACCTAACCATCAATCAAACCAATGCCAGAAAAGCGTGAGCATAAGACCGCCAAAATTACCCCGCCTCACAGCCCGGGACGACATCTAACTTCGCCCCACCACATTCGCACTTCTTCTCTTCTTCTCGGATATAGCGAGTGCCTCCTCAACATATTCTCGATAATTGTCGTACCCCTGTAACTCTCGAGAGTTTGGACAGGTGGCCCTTACCCTCTTTGCATAGTCATCCACACTGCCAATAACCCGCGCCGGAGTTCCTGCGACTATTGTCCCGTCTGCAACATCACGAGTTACAACCGCCCCCGCCCCTACGATTGCATTTGAACCGACCCGAACACCGGGCATAATTATGGCGTTAACACCAACAAATACACTGTCGCCTATGCTTACTGGAGCAAACCGCTGATAACGAAACCCCTCTTCATTAAACACAAGACTCGTACCGCCATCATGGGTAAGAATTTTCACCCCAGATGTTATCGTTGTATCATTCCCGATGCTGATTAAGAACGGCTCAGATCCGAAATTGCGCGTGTAGATTCGGCACCTCTTGCCAATTTGAACACCTCTCCACCGAGCGGCAACGTCTCCGCCGAAAAATACAAAAAGCGCGATACCCATTATTCCGCCGAAAGCGCGGCCGAAAGATCTCAACACCTGATTTCTCTCCCCAAATCATACGAGCAAACTTTCAAGGTAAATACGGCCCACCCGAGAAAACCGATTAAAGCGAACATCGATATCCCCAAACTCATGTCACCTGACCAGATGCATGATAAAGCGCCTATATACCGTAATAATACGATAGATGCTTCCCAGATAAGAAGCTCTTTCTGCTTGTGTTTCGATTGCAGGAAACAGATGGCCGGGACTTTGAATAAGTCGGCCCATACCCCGACAATCAACGCTGCCGCGATACTTCCAGCCTGCGACCAAGCCGAGCCCATGAGAGAGGGTATGATAAAATCCTCAAACTGTCGAAACGCAGCAACTGCAACAAGGCCAACAGCAGCAAGAACTAAGGTGTGCAGCTTCACGATCTTACTCGCCAAGCGCCGATCGGCCCAACCGATTTTCTTCAACGTCGCTTGGCGATAACTAGCGTTAAAAAGGGCGAGCGGCGCAATGAGAACGCGGTATGCGACCCAATATTGCCCAACCAGACCTAGGGCACCGGAACCCAGGAGTAAAAGCGGGAGAACATTCCAAGAGGACGCTGCTAGAAACCCTTGAGGTGACCCAAATAATGGGTAATGCCGATACTTCTTCGCGACCCCCATGATATCTGAGACTGCGAATGCGGATAGTCTGTTGATTATCGGTCTAATTGTAGCGGAAAGAACTAAAACCAAGGTGACCCAAAGGCCTGCGATAGCCCCATAGACCAAGCCAAGGGAAGAAATGCTAGCGAGTGCCACTTGCGACGCCGAAACCAATAACGCTCTGGTGATGTTTGTACGCGAAAGAACTGAGAATTTCTCACGATACGTCAGCCAGTACGAAGACACGTCGAATAGGGCGGCGCCCAAGCCGACCAAGACACAGGCTAAAAGAAATAGACCAAGCTTCTCTTCGGTAGGACTCGAGTGCTGGGTGAAGGCTAGCACTAATGCTGTGAAGGGTAGTACGAGCAATATCGAAAGCATCGCTGCTATTGCGAACAGAATTTCGGGCTCTCCGTCAGCTTTGGCAACGGGTATGGCCATTTGATACCTTCCATGCAAAACGGCGGCGCAAATAGACGCGGTGGACATTACACCAGCAAGATACGCAAAGGATTCCGGTGGATAGAGACGTCCTAAAACGACCAGCGTTATAAGCGTAATTAATTGCGCTAGAGAGTTTCCTCCGAAAATAACTGCAAAGGCGCGCAACTCAGTTCACCCAATAATAGAACAAAATTGCCTGATAAGAGAGCACGCTGAATATCACAAATCGTGCGTCCTGACGCTTTATAAGAGGAAAAACTGAGAAGATGATTGGAAGTGACATTGCAAGGATTCGAAAAGACGGAACCGCGAACAGTTCGGTCACTCCAACGAAAAATAAAACCAATACACCGTAGTAGAATCGCCAATTGTTTAGGGCGAAGACAGTCGAACGGATTGACAACGCAATTCCGAGCAACAACCAAAAGCCAATATAGGCGAAGGACCTCGCCTCGTCGGCGTCCAGTGACCTGCGATCGCCTAACGCCCCAAGAACGCTATTGGCGAGTAAAGCGTACGCAGCCGCCAAAAATACACCGACCCCAATCGACAAAAGCAGTCGAGTTTCAGTGCTCTTGAACCTTCTTCGCTCAAGTAAAATCGAAATTCCATAAACGAAAATCACCAATAACATGCTAGTGTGTACAAAGCATGCGGCGACGAAAAACGAATAGGCCCACCCCCTGCGAAGAAGCCCTTTGCGATGAAAAGAAATGGCAAATAGCACTAGTCCGAATGCCAGTGCGCTGCGAAGCTGCGAAGAAAAGAGGTCTATCGAAATAGGGTTAATGAGAAGTACGAACGCCCAGCCTGCATGCAAACGAGACGAGAGCCAAAAGGTTGAAATAAATGCCGCTGAGAATGAGCATAACGTTACAAAAAGGTCAAAATCGAGTCCAGAAAGAGAGGACGACGCCAACAGGAAATACCACAAGTATTCCGCAGATAAATAGTTCAAGACTCCGCTATCGATCTTAAAGTATGACAGTCCGTAATTTTTTACAGCAGCATATCGGACTTCGTAATTTTCGATATCCGGATAGGGGACGCCCCTCAACTCTTCCCAAGGCACTGAAACAATCAATATTCCATAGATTAAAGCGATAAGAAAAGGAAAAATTGCCTTTCCTTTACCGAGAGGCATGACTATTCACCCCTAAAATCCTCCTCAACAGAAGCCCCGGATGACGATCTCGAATAAACTTGTTTATCGAAGAGGGGGCGCCAGCGTTCGTTTGCGCTTCTTTAATTGCTTCAGCCAACGCGACAGGCGAGCTATTCGCAGATAGTGTTAATCCAGGCACGTCTTCCAGTCCGCCAGCGCAGTTCGTACTTGCTATACTACGAACGCCAGAGGCTAGCATCTCTAATATTACGTTCGGAAACCCTTCGATGTCGGATGTAATTAGTCCCACATCATTCGGGGTCATCGCACTTGTCGGGTCTTCCAAATGGCCGGCGAAACGAACGCAATCTTCCAACTGACATTCTTTCACCAAAGCCTCTAACATATGCCTTAAGGGTCCATCACCGATAAACAGCAAACTTGCGTCTGCTTCACCATTGTCGCGAAGATATGCAAGGGCTTTGATGGCGCGGTGTGGTGATTTTACGTGGGAAAGCCGCCCACACCAAACGATCTGGAGCGGCCCCACTCCTGTCCTCCCCAACCCCCGAACCTCATCGAAACTTTCGACAAGCCGATAAGGAATTGGATTTGGCAAAACTTGCACGAGCATCTCTAGCTTTCCGCCCGTGTTAGCGTTTAGGGAGGATGCCATCTTCTCCGTTTGAGTGATTATCAGATCCTGCGCACCGTACAATCGATAGATTGTCCGGACTAAATACGACTTCCAGCCGAAATCGCGTTCGAACATCATAGTCGATTCGCGCGCGACCAAATACTTAGTTCTCAAAATACCCATACGGCGCATTAGACTTAAGAGAGCGTTGATATCTGCCAAGCTCGAAAATACGAAGTCGTAGGACCTTACCTTAAGAAAACTCGCCAATCCGAACAAAGCCCGGCTAGGTCCGGAGAACGGAAGGTAATTGATCGTGAGGTTAGGATATCTTTTTAGATGATCGAGCTTTCCGTGATCGCCCCGACTGAGCACAACGACTGTGACTAACTCAAACTCACCAGATAGTGCGGCAGCCTCCGCCAAGGTTGCAGTGACCCTTTCGGCACCACCTAACGTATCGTGGGGAAGCAAAAAGAGAGCTTGAGACTTATACATCGGGCAAACAGGGTCCGAACCAGTTAGAATTTAACACAATGCGGTCGCGGCATTACGGAATTCCGCTGGACGATCGCGAATTTTGATCTTCTCGATACGGAGCCATAAACTGAACATAATGAACACTTCATAGCCTGATGTCCGATTGATATTCCGGCAACATGGATTTTAGATCGAACAGGACATGGTTGCCTTTCCCGTAATCGCGCATCTGAGCGGACGACATCTCCCGGAAAATGTCATGTGCAACTGTTATGACGATGCCGTCATATGCAGAATGATCCGGAACGGGCAGCGTTTGGATCCCGTATACTTCCTCCGCCTCTTCGGCATCGGCCCACGGATCGTAAACATCAACGACTACACCAAATTCTCGCAATTCTTCGACTACATCAATGACCCGAGTATTCCGAAGATCAGGACAGTTTTCTTTGAAAGTAAGGCCCATCAAAAGAACTCGCGATCCTTGTACATGGATACGCTTCTTTAACATCTCTTTAACCAACCGATTGGCAACATAAGCCCCCATTCCGTCATTCAATCTCCGACCAGAAAGTATGATCTCCGGATGGTAACCGATAGCTTCTGCCTTATGAGTGAGGTAATAGGGATCGACGCCAATGCAGTGCCCCCCTACGAGTCCTGGCCTAAATGGCAGGAAGTTCCATTTACTGCCGGCTGCATTTAGTACCGCGTCGGTATCAATACCCATCCGATTAAAAATTATAGCAAGTTCGTTAACCAAAGCTATATTGATATCTCGTTGAGTGTTTTCGATCACTTTCGCGGCTTCCGCAACGCGGATACTCTCTGCCTTATAAGTGCCTGCCTTTATTATTTCCCTATACAAAGAATCGATCAGATCCGCAGCTCTCGGCGTGGAGCCAGAAGTAACTTTACGGATAGTCGAAAGCCTGTGCTCCTTATCGCCCGGATTGATTCTTTCTGGACTATATCCAACAAAAAAGTTTTTGTTAAATTTGAGGCCGGAAATTCGTTCTAATACGGGAACGCAATCTTCTTCTGTGGCGCCGGGGTATACTGTAGATTCGTATATAACTAGATCGCCGTCTTTGAGGACCTTCCCTACCGTTTCGGAAGCCCCCAGGAGCGGGGAAAGATCGGGACGCTTACTCGCGTCGATCGGCGTAGGTACAGTGATAATGTAGCAATTTGAATCCAGTAAGCTTTCGGGATTTGAAGAAAACGAAAGTTCTTTAGCTTCGGAGAGCTCTGCATCGGTAACTTCAAGAGTGCTATCACTTCCAGCTTCAAGCGCTTCAATTCGAGCGCGATCGATATCGAAACCAACTACCCGCCTATTTTTTCCAAATTCTACGGCGAGAGGTAGTCCGACATATCCAAGACCGATCACCGCAACGCGAATGTCTTCGAGTGTTGGCATATTAATTCCATCAGTCATCGCTGTTATTTCCCATAATAATCACGGAACCACGTGACAAAATTTTTGATACCCTCCCGCACCTGAGTGCGAGGCTGATACCCCGTAAGGGCCTCAAGTAGGCTCGCATCAGCCCAGGTTGCCGGCACATCGCCTTTCTGCATTTCCATCAAATTTCGCTTTGCTTTAACACCTAAGCAGTCCTCGATCGCTTCGATGAAATCGGTTAGCTTCACCTTTTCTGAATTGCCTATATTTACAATTCTATAGGGGGCGACTGGAGACAAGCTATCTCCTTCTAGAACACAATCGGTGGTCGTAGTTCGTTCTGGTATTTCGTCGATTAGTAGACGGATACCTCTGACCAGGTCTTCGACATAAGTGAAGTCGCGATACATTTCTCCGTGATTGTACACGTCAATGGCACGGTCATCGAGCATCGCATCCACGAACTTGAAAAGCGCCAGATCTGGCCGCCCCCAAGGGCCATAAACCGTAAAAAAGCGAAACATGGTTGTAGGCAATCCCCACAAGTGCGCGTACGCATGAGCCATACTTTCGTTGGCTTTTTTCGTCGCTGCGTAGAAAGTGAGCGGGGTGTCACACTTGTCTAGCTCGCTAAAAGGCATATCTTCGTTGGCGCCGTAAACCGATGAAGTCGAAGCCATCAAAAGATGTTCGACCCCCAAATCCTTTGCGACCTCCATTACATTGAAGGTTCCTGTCACGTTGCTATCGAGATAAGCTCGGGGATTCTCCAAAGAGTAACGAACCCCGGCCTGAGCCGCGAGATGCACGATTACATCTGGGTTGAACTCTTTAGCGACGGCGGAGAACCTATCGAAATCTTCAAGCCAGCATTCCGTTGCGCTGAACTGAGGATTTTGATGTAGCATCTGATGACGTCGCCGCTTTAGATTAACATCGTAGTAGTCCGTTATGGCATCCACGCCATGCACCTCGAAGCCATCTTTAAGAAGTAGTTTCGAGAGATGAAACCCGATGAATCCAGCAGTCCCCGTGATTAAAACGCGCTTCATTAATTTGGTCTTCCAATCTGGTAATTATTGCCTAACTAAAACGCCACACGGCCTAGGGCCGGGCGCGAGTCTTCCTAGATGAAAATCATGGCAGAGCTACTTTGACCCGAAACCACTGATTATCACTTTAATAGTTTTTAATATTATGATGCCATCGATCCAATAAGACAGATTTTTGATGTAATAGAAATCGTACTGAAGCTTTCTATTAACCTCATCGACATTGGTCACATGGCCTTGGTTTACCTGAGCCCAGCCGGTAATTCCCGGACGGACAATATGCCGATATCGATAGAAAGCAATTTGGTTTTCATACCATTGCGAGAGACTTACCGCCTCGGGCCTCGGCCCGATCCAACTCATCTCTCCACGAAGTACGTTGAAGACTTGAGGCAACTCATCTAGTCTAGTCCGGCGGAGGAAACCTCCCACCCGAGTGATCCTTTTGTCTCCTTCATGGGTGATGGAAAGATCACGATCGTTACCAATATGCCCCTCAGTCATCGTGCGTAATTTCAACACAAAAAATTCTCTTCCCCGAAAGCCCATCCGGCGCTGCCGAAAGAAAACTGGACCTCCACTATCCATTTTTATGGCTAAGGCGCACACGGCCACAACTGGCAGGATTGCAGGTAGGAGCAAGGCAGAAATCGCGATGTCGACCGTACGCTTAATTTTTTGATAGGCGAAGCTGGGAACAAGCGCGCCAAAACTATTCTCAGATAAATGGTCAATCTGTACCCGCCCGGTTTCCGCCTCCCAAACCTGCTTGAAATGGTAGATCGGTCGTCCAGAAATAGCAGCCTCAGCAAGAAATCGCTCCCATTTCGGTTCGAGATCAGCGTGGAGGTCTGCGACGATTGCGCAGTCCGGCAATGCTGCAAGGTTTGGTTCACTCAACAGCAATACAGGAGCAGAGCTCAGCTCGATCACCAAATCCACCTGCCCCCCGGGAACAAGGGCGTAAACCACCCCTTTTGACCGAGAACGAAGAGCAGTTATCCCAAAACGCGCGATTACAACTGAGAAAAAGCAAATTATTATTAGTTTATTTGAGTGCTCCAATCGGAAGAAAGTAATAACCGCCACCAAGGCGCCAAACATCATTGCTGCAACCGGCAATATCGACTTGGCCACCGCCACGCCTGGAAAGAGGCGCAAACGTCGTAAAATGGCTAAAGAGGCACAGGCACACACGATGACGCCAAGAATCGAATTGAGAACTGCCGACTGTTGAGCCCAGGCCACAGCTCCAATCGCATTAGAGGACAAGCGTCCTTCAATTACTGCAAGCATGGCAACGGGAAATGCAACACCAATCGAGAGTATCGCTGCCAGTTCGAAGCGCAGAGAATGAACTAGTCCACGACGAATGATGGCAGAGGGATAATTCACAGACACTTGAATGACACTCCGGAACCGAATTTCCTGCCGATGAATCAAACTCCGTTCGATTCGAAGTTCGCCGTTGGCTTTAAGCGCCCACGACTTACGACTGCTCTCGCACTGGCGTCTGGGACCTCGCTCAGCACCGCCCCCTAGAACAGAATGCTCGGGCGGTGCAATCCAAACGAACCGCGATCCAGAACCGCAAATCAACGAGCTCTAACGATCCCACACTACACACACAGCCATTGGATCGCCGTTCGCCAGAGAGAAACATGCAATTTCGATGATTTAAGGAAAGATCTGATGCCCATGATAAGGCAACAGGGCATACGCTAGTCACACGTCAATGTTTAGGTTTTACCACAGGCAATTCGCAAGTGAGATGAAGGGGCTTGCGATGTGCACACTCTTCATTTAGGTGATGAGTCGAATACGGGCGCGGCCGGCGCGTGAGATTCGCGTGTCGGTTACGAAACTGAATTCACTATGGAGAACAAGATGATTGCGAAGAAGATTCTCATTTCGGCTTCGGCTGCTGCCATGGCGTTCGCGCCGGTTGCTGCCTCGGCTGCTCCGGTTGCCGTCGAGCGTTCGTCGGCTTCGGCTAAGGACACCTCGGAACTGGGCGGCGCTGGCCTGATCATCGCCATCCTGGCGGGCATCGCTGTGGTTGCCGGCGTCATCATCGCTGCCGATGACGACGACGACACCCCCGTAAGCGTCTAAGCCAGTCTTAGAACTTAAAGAGCCGGTCGCGGAGGTTTGCTCCGCGGCCGGTTTTTTCGTGCGCGCTACAAAGGCACTCCCCGAGTCGTACGCTACGGATTAAGCGCAGGAGTGAATCGGTGAGGCACCCACTACCAACGCGCTTCACCGGCAATCCTATTCACGCGGGCACTGCGGTCGAACCCAAGCCGCGTCCCTTGCCCTCACCCCTCGCTCTGCTATGGGGCGCGCAACACTTATCGAACGAACAGGAAACCCATGGCGAAGATCAAGGTTGCGAACCCGATCGTCGAGCTCGACGGCGACGAAATGACGAAAATCATCTGGCAGTGGATCCGCGAGCGGCTGATCCTGCCCTATCTCGACGTCGACCTTAAGTATTACGATCTCTCGATCGAGAAGCGCGACGAGACCGAGGACCAGATCACCGTCGATGCCGCCAATGCGATCAAGCAGTATGGCGTTGGCGTCAAGTGCGCTACCATCACGCCCGACGAAGCGCGCGTCGAGGAATTCGACCTCAAGAAGATGTGGGTGAGCCCCAACGGCACGATCCGCAACATCCTCGGCGGCGTGGTCTTCCGCGAGCCGATCGTCATCGACAACGTACCCCGCCTGGTGCCGGGCTGGACCGACCCGATCGTCGTCGGCCGTCACGCCTTCGGTGACCAGTACCGCGCCAAGGACACGCTGATCCCGGGCGCCGGCAAGCTACGTCTCGTCTTCGAAGGCGAGAATGGCGAGAACATCGATCTCGATGTCTACGAGTTCCAGAGCTCGGGCGTCGCCATGGCGATGTACAACCTCGACGACAGCATCCGCGACTTCGCGCGCGCCTGCATGAACTACGGCCTCGACCGTGGCTGGCCGGTGTATCTGTCGACCAAGAACACCATCCTCAAGAAGTACGACGGCCGCTTCAAGGACCTGTTTCAGGAAGTTTTCGACAACGAGTTCAAGGACAAGTTCGCGGAAGCGAAGATCACCTACGAGCACCGCCTGATCGACGACATGGTCGCCGCGGCGCTCAAGTGGAGCGGCAAGTTCGTCTGGGCCTGCAAGAACTACGATGGCGACGTGCAGTCGGACGTGGTGGCGCAGGGCTTCGGCTCGCTCGGCCTGATGACCAGCGTGCTGATGACGCCCGATGGCAAGACCGTGGAAGCCGAAGCGGCGCACGGCACCGTTACCCGCCACTATCGCCAGCACCAGGAAGGCAAGGCGACCAGCACCAATCCGATCGCCAGCATCTTCGCCTGGACCCGCGGCCTGATCTATCGCGGCCGGTTCGACGACACGCCCGATGTGGTCAAGTTCGCCGAAACGCTCGAGCGCGTCTGCATCAAGACCGTCGAGAGCGGCAAGATGACCAAGGACCTCGCGCTGCTCATCGGCCCCGACCAGAGCTGGATGACCACCGAACAGTTCTTCGAGGCGATCGTCGAGAACCTCGAGAAAGAAATGGCCAACTGGGCCTGAAACCTTCATCCGACTTCGTCATTGCCTAGGCAGTGACGCTCGAGACCGGGATCGGCGTAGCGCCGGTTCCGGTCTTGTCGTATCGGGATCCGCAAAAGACGGGGAATGTATGGCCAGACCGCCACAGAAGAAGCGCGTAACCAAACGCAAGGGTACCGAGAAGTTCGGCCAGCGCCGGCTCGAGGTCCGCAACGCGATGATCAAGGACATCCCCGGGATCGCGCATCTTGTTCGCCGGGTTTACGAGGACATGCCCGCCTATACGCACGGCGAGATCCGCGGGCAGATCAATAATTTCAAGGAAGGCTGCTTCATCGCGCTGCTCGATGACGAGGTGGTCGGCTATTGCGCCACCATGCAACTCGCCGAAGCGCTGGCTTTTCAGCCGCACGACTGGGACGAGATCACCGGCAACGGCTACGGCAGCCGCCACGATCCGACCGGCGACTGGCTCTATGGCTATGAGATGTGCGTGGACCCGAAGGTGCGCGGTGTCCGCATCGGCCGGCGTCTCTACGAAGAGCGCCGGGCCCTGGCGGAGGAGAAGGATCTCACCGGCATCGTCTTCGCGGGCCGCATGCCGAACTACCGCCGCTTCCGCCGCCGGGTCGACGGACCGGAGGACTATCTCGACAAGGTCGTCGAGGGGAAGCTGCACGATCCGGTGCTGCGTTTCCAGCTCGCCAACGGGTTCGAACCCGAGCGGATCATGGATGGTTACCTGCCCGAGGACAAAGCCTCGATGGCGAACGCCGTGATGATGGTCTGGCGCAACCCCTATGTCGAACGCGACCAGCCGGTGAAAAAGCGGCTCCCGCGCGGGGTCGAGGCGGTGCGCGTCGCCACCTGCCAGCTGCAGGCGCGCCAGGTCGCCGATTATGACGAGTTCATGCGCGCGGTGCAGTATTTCGTCGATGTCGCCAGCGATTACGAATCGGACTTCATCGTCTTCCCTGAGCTGTTCACGCTGATGCTGCTGAGCTTTGAGGAAAAGGAGCTCTCGCCCGTCGAGGCGATCGAACGGCTCTCCGAATACACCCCGCGGCTGCGCAACGACATTTCGGAAATGGCGATGCGCTACAACATTAACATCATCGCGGGTTCGCACCCGACGCGTATGGATGATGGCGACATCCACAATGTCGCCTATGTCTGCCTGCGCGATGGGGCGGTGCATGCGCAGGAGAAGATCCACCCTACCCCCAACGAACGCTATTGGTGGAACATCAAGGGCGGCGACAAAGTCGAGGTGATCCAGACCGATTGCGGACCGATCGGCGTGCAGATCTGCTACGACAGCGAATTCCCCGAGCTGTCACGCCGGCTTGCCGACGAGGGCGCGCGGATCATCTTCGTGCCGTTCTGCACCGATAGCCGGCAGGGGTACCTGCGCGTGCGCTATTGCGGCCAGGCGCGCGCGATCGAGAACCAGTGCTTCGTCGTGCTCAGCGGCAATGTCGGCAATCTGCCCAATGTCGCGAACATGGACATCCAGTACGCGCAAAGCTGCATCCTCACGCCCTGCGACTTTCCCTTCGCGCGCGACGGGATCGCCGCCGAGGCCAGCGAGAACGTGGAAACGCTGACCATCAGCGACATCAATCTCGCCGATCTCAGCTGGGCGCGCGCCGAAGGCACGGTGCGCAACCTCGCCGACCGCCGCTTCGACCTCTACCGGATCGAATGGGACGAGGACGGCAAGCATCCGGGCAAGCCGCGCCCGCGCCGCGAGCCGCTGGGTCCGAAGCACCCTGGCGGGGGTTAGCCACGAATCGCGCCGTGACAGCATGACACGGCGCGGTTACGGATGTGCCCATGGCATCGGCTGAATTCGCTAGTCCCGCGGTATCGGACGCGCTGGTCATTCTCGGCGCGGCCGGGCTCGTGATCCCCGTGTTCACGCGCTTTCGCGTCACACCGATCATCGGCTTCATCCTGATCGGCATCCTCGTGGGCCCCTATGGTCTGGGGCGGCTTGTGTTCGAGCACCCGATGCTCAATCACATAACCATATCCGATCCCGAGGCGCTCGAGCCTTTTGCCGAGTTCGGCATCATCCTGCTGCTGTTCACCATCGGGCTCGAGCTGAGCTTCAACCGCCTGTGGCAGATGCGCAAGCTGGTGTTCGGGCTGGGTGCTATGGAACTGCTGGTGATCGGTACATCGCTGGCGATCGCGCTGTCGATGATGGGCCAGTACTGGACCGGCGCACTCGCGCTCGGTTTCGCACTCGCCTTCTCTTCCACCGCGATCGTCTTGCCGATTGCGGGCACGCATTCGCCGGTCGGGCGCGCGGCGCTTTCGATGCTGCTGTTCGAAGACATCATGATCGTCCCGATCATTTTCGTCCTCGGCGCGATGGCCCCCAATGCGGCGGGCGAAGGCTGGGAAGGCATGCTCACCACGCTGTGGCAGGGCGGGCTGGTAATCGCCGCGATGATGATCCTCGGGCGCTTCGCCCTGCCCCGGCTGTTCGGCCAGGCCGCGCGCACCAAGAGCCCCGAGCTGTTCCTCGCCGCATCGCTCCTGGTGGTAATCGGCGCCAGCCTCGCCACCGCCGCAGTGGGTCTTTCGCCGATCGTGGGTGCCCTGATCGCCGGGCTGCTCATCGCCGAGACCGAGTATCACAGCGAAGTCGAGGCGATCATGGAGCCCTTTAAGGGTCTCGCTCTCGGCATCTTCCTGATCACGGTCGGCATGAGCATCGACCTCCAGACGATCTGGGAGAACCTCGCCCTCATCGCCACCGCGGTGCTGCTGATCCTGCCCTTCAAGGCGCTGGTCACCGGCATGCTGCTGCGGTTCATGGGCGCGCGCCGCAGCACCGCAGCGGAAACGGGCATACTGATGGCGAGCCCATCGGAGACCACTCTGATCATCCTCGCGGCGGCAAGCTCGGCCCTGCTGATCCAGCCCGGGACCGCGCAATTCTGGCAGATCGTCACCGCGATCGGACTCACGGTGACGCCGCTGCTCGCGAGGCTCGGCCGCGTCATCGCCCGGCGTGTCGAGCCGGTCCCCGAATTGCCCGAAGACACGGCCGACGAACCGCGGGTGATTATCGTCGGCGCGGGCCGCGTGGGCCGATTGGTCGCGCAGATGCTGATCGCGCATGACAAGCCCTATGTCGCACTCGACGCCGATCCCGACCTGATCGAGAGCGCGAAACGCGATGGTTTCCGTGCCACCTTCGGCGATGCCGCCCGGGGGGATTCGATGGACCGGCTGGGGATCGAGAACGCCCTCGCGGTTGTGCTCACCATGGATGAACCGGTGCTCGTCCAGCGCCTCGTATCGAAACTGCGCAAGGAACATCCGGAGTTGCTGATCGTGTGCCGTGCCCGCGATGTCCAGCATGCGGCACAGCTTTACCGCGCCGGCGCCAGTCACGCGGTGCCGGAGACACTCGAAAGCTCTTTGCAGCTTTCAGAAGCCGTGCTGGTCGATATCGGCGTGGCGATGGGCCCGGTGATCGCCTCGATCCACGAAAAACGCGACGAGTTCCGCGGCCAGATCGAACAGGAAGGCGCGCTGGCCTACAAACCGAAACTACGGACCAGCACTGCAGAGGGCTGAATGGCGGCCCCGCTGGAACACCGTTCGGATTGTACGCGCTGCGCCGCGCTGTGCTGCATCGCCTATCCCTCGCAGGACATGCCCGGCTTCGCCGCCGCCAAGGACGCCGGCGAACCCTGCCCCAAGCTGGCAAATGACGGTCGTTGCACGATCTACGCGGACCGTGCGGATCAGGGCTTCGCAGGCTGCATCCGGTTCGAATGCTTCGGCGCGGGCCAGCACGTCGTGCAGCATCTGTTCGAGGGCAAGGACTGGCGAAGCGAGCCTGCGCTGATGGGCGCCATGATCGAGAGCTTTCTGGCCATGCGTCCCGTCAGCGACCTGGCATTCCTCGTGTCACGCGCACTCGCGGCGCTGCCAGATGATGCAACGGTCGCGCGACTGCACGCCCTGGATAGCGAACTGGCTGAAATCGCCTCGACGCGCGAGACGTTGCGCGACACGGCGCGAATTGGCGAGGTGCAAAGGAACATCAGAGCCGTCTTCGCAACTCTCGACCCGGAAACCCTGCGAACTTCATGAACTTCCGGCTTGCCCATGCGTTGGTGGGGCAAAGGAGAAAGACATGAGCAATCCCGACCCAACCAAGCCGACGCCGAACGACGAAAAGTTCAAGCCGCAGAATGTGCAGGACCCGGTAAGCACCGTCGAGCCGCCGAGCGCCAATGCAAACAAGCCCGCCGACACGGGTGGTCAGGACCTCCCGCGCGGCAGCCAGTCCGAAGTCGGTCGCAAGTCGCGCAACCGCAGCTAAGCAGCGTTACCCGGCGGAAAGCTTGCTGCGCACCGCGGCAAGCGCTTCGTCGGCCTTGGCACCGTCCGGACCGCCCCCCTGGGCCATGTCCGGGCGGCCGCCACCACCTTTCCCGCCGAGCGCTTCGACACCCACGCGGACCAGATCGACCGCACTGAACCGCTCAACAAGGTCATCGGTCACGGCCACTGCGAAAGCAGCTTTTCCGTCATTGACCGCGCACAGCGCCGCGATCCCCGATCCGATACGGTTCTTTGCCTCGTCGAGCAGTGGACGCAGTTCCTTGGGGTTGAGGCCCTCGACCACCTGACCGGTGAATGTCACTCCCCCGATGTCCTCATCGGCCGGCCCGGCATCCCCGGAGCTTCCTCCGCCCAGCGCCAGCGCGCGCTTCGCTTCGGCCAGTTCTTTTTCGAGCCGCTTGCGTTCCTCTACCAGCGCAACAACCCGCGCCGGCGCCTCGTCGGGCGAGGTTTTGAGCGTTCCGGCAATGGACCGAACCGCTTCGTCCCGTGCGACAAGCCAGTTGCGCGCCGCTTCTCCTGTCAACGCCTCGATCCGGCGCACGCCCGAACTGACCGCGCTTTCCGAAACGATCTTGAACAGGCCGATATCGCCCGTGGCTTTGACATGGGTCCCGCCACACAGTTCGACCGAATAGTTGCGGCCTTCGCCGCCTCGGCGCCCCATGGAAAGCACGCGAACCTCGTCGCCGTATTTCTCGCCGAACAGTGCCAGCGCACCCGCTGCGACTGCATCATCGGGCGTCATCAGCCGCGTGCCGACCTGTTCGTTAGCGCGGATTTCATCGTTAACCTCGGCCTCGATCGCCGCGATATCGTCTTCGCTCAAAGGCTTCGGATGCGAGAAGTCGAAGCGGAAACGGTCTTCGGAAACCAGCGAGCCCTTCTGCGTGACGTGATCGCCCAAGCGATTACGCAGTGCTGCATGGACGAGGTGCGTCGCCGAGTGGTTGGCGCGGATACGGTCACGCCGCTCGGCATCGACTTCGAGATGCACGGCATCGCCGACCTTGACCGAACCCCCGGTCAGCTTGCCGACATGCGTATGCAGGCGCCCCAGCGGTTTGTTGGTCGTCTCGACCGCAAATTCGAGCCCCTCGGGGGTCCAGATGCGGCCGGCATCCCCGGTCTGGCCGCCGCTCTCGCCATAGAACGGGGTCTGGTTGGTAAGGACGACAACCTCGTCACCGTCCTTGGCCGACTGCACCTGCGCGCCATCCTTGACGATAGCCACCACTTCGGCTTCGCCAGTCGTCGAATTGTAGCCGGTGAACTCGGTCGAACCCTGCGTATCGGCCAGATCGAACCAGACCTCCTCGCTCGCCGATTGCCCGGATCCCTTCCAGGCTGCGCGTGCAGCGGCCTTCTGCTGCTCCATCGCCGCGTCGAAGCCCTCCTTGTCGACGGTGATACCCCGGCTGCGCAGCGCATCTTCCGTCAAGTCATAGGGAAAGCCATAGGTGTCGTAGAGCTTGAACGCGGTCCCGCCATCGAGCGTACCGCCCTCGTCCATCGTCCCCGTCGCCTCGTCGAGCAGCTTGAGGCCCTTGTCGAGCGTGCGGCGGAACTGGGTTTCTTCGCGCTCGAGCACTTCCTGAATAAGCGCCTGCCCGCGTTGCAGTTCGGGATAGGCCTGGCCCATCTCGGTAACCAGCGCGGGAACCAGGCGATGCATCAGCGGCTCACTTGCGCCGAGGAGGTGTGCATGCCGCATGGCGCGACGCATGATGCGCCGCAGGACATATCCGCGGCCTTCGTTCGAGGGCAGGACGCCGTCGGCCATGAGGAAGCTTGTCGAGCGCAAATGGTCGGCAATAACGCGGTGGCTGGCGGTGCTGTCACCTTCCGCCTTCACTCCGGTCAGCCCCTCGCTCGCCGCGATCAGGTTCCTGAAAGTGTCGGTGTCGTAATTGTCGTGCACGCCCTGCATCACCGCGGCGATGCGTTCGATCCCCATTCCCGTATCGATGCTCGGCTTGGGCAGGTCGCCGACGATTTCATCGGCTTCCTGCGTGAACTGCATGAACACCAGGTTCCAGATCTCGACAAAGCGGTCGCCATCTTCGTCGGGCGAACCCGGAGGGCCACCCCAGATATGGTGGCCATGATCGTAGAAGATTTCCGAACACGGGCCGCAGGGGCCATCCGAACCCATGGCCCAGAAATTGTCCTTGGTCGGGATGCGAATGATGCGCTCGTCGGCGAAACCGGTGAGCTTTTTCCAGAGATCGAAAGCTTCGTCGTCGGTATGATAGACGGTGACCAGCAGGCGATCCTTGTCGAGGCCCCATTCCTTGGTCAGCAGCGTCCAGGCATGCAGGATGGCCTGCTCCTTGAAGTAATCGCCGAAGCTGAAATTGCCGAGCATCTCGAAGAAGGTGTGGTGGCGCGCGGTGTAGCCGACATTGTCGAGATCGTTGTGCTTGCCCCCGGCGCGCACGCATTTCTGCGCACTCGTCGCACGCGGCGCGGGTGGGGTTTCGAGCCCCGTGAACGAGTTCTTGAACGGCACCATGCCGGCGTTGACGAACATCAGCGTGGGATCGCTGAAAGGCACCAGCGGCGCGCTGGCAACTTCCGCATGTTCGTGACGGGCGAAATAGTCGAGAAAACTGCGGCGAATGTCGTTGGTCGAAGTCATGATCGGGCAGTTAGGCAATCGGCGCGCGGGCGACAAGCGCGAATGCCCGGTCAGACTGTGCGGGACGCGCGATCAGGCGGGCGCGCGTGCCGTGACGATCCAGCAAGCGGCGGGCAGGCTGACCTCCCCGTCGCGGTGATGACCTTCGAGCAGTGCCAAGAGCCGCTCGAGCATTGCATCTTTCGTGGATGGTTCAAGTGCTGCGGCTGCGCCCGCGATCGGTCCGATACGCTGGAAATAGGATAGCGCATCGGCAACTGCATCGCCTCCCTGCCCCGCAACCATTCCGTAATCAACCGCTTCGAAAGCGATATCGGTCCACCCGGCCTGCGCCAGCAGGTGCGTGACCCGTTCCTGCCGACCGAAGGCAAAAGGACCGGGCGCATCGGGGTCGGGTAAGGTATCCCCGTTCGAGGGCACGACAGATGCCAGTTCGCGTGCCCACTCATTGTCCGCCCGTTCGCGAAAACAGGAGAATACGAGCCGCGCGCCATGGACTGACTGCGCACGGATATGGGCAAAGGCCGCGGCCGGATCGGCGAAGAACATCACCCCGTGACGCGAGACGAGAAGATCCGGTTTTTCGGCCTCGCCCGCCATCCAGCTCGCAGCGTCCGCCAGTTCGAATCGCAAATTCGGCAGGTCGCTTGAGCGAGCCCGCGCGACATCGAGCAAGTCGTCGCTGATATCGACGCCGAGTACGCGCGACGAGGGCGCGCCACTCGCAAGATCGACGCTGATTTCACCCGCGCCGCATCCGATGTCGAGCGCCTGCGCGAAAGGCGCGGCCCGCGCCACTTGGAGCAGGCGTTCGGTAACCGGCCCGAAACTGCGATCGGTGCGCCGCCATTCGTCGGCCCAGACATTGCCGACCTTGCCCGTCCATTCGGATTGATCGGTCATCGCCTGTCAGACCTGAAAGTAGTCGCGATACCACGCGACGAACCGTCGCACGCCTTCGCGAATGTCGGTTTCGGGGACATACCCCGTCAGCGTCCGCAGCAACTCCGCATCGGCCCAGGTAGCCGGAACGTCGCCCGGCTGCATCGGCATGAGGTTGCGCTTCGCCTCCATGCCCAGCGCGCCCTCAATCGCTGCGATCATATCGTCCAATTGGACGGGTTTGGATTTGCCGATGTTGACCACGCGCCACGGGGCCACAGGCGAAAGGCTGTCACCTTCAGCGATATCTTCCGCACTTTCCGGTCGGATAGGTGCGGCGTCTATCAGTCGGCGGATGGCCTCCACCAGATCCTCGACATAAGTGAAGTCGCGCATCATCTCGCCGTGATTGTAGACGTCGATCGCCTCGCCGGCGAGCATGGCGCGGGTGAACTTGAACAGCGCCATATCGGGCCGCCCCCACGGACCATAGACAGTAAAGAAACGAAACATGGTGATCGGCAGATCGAACAGATGCGCGTAGGAATGCGCCATCGCCTCGGTCGCCTTCTTCGTCGCGGCGTAGAAGGACATCTGGTGATCGGCCTTCATTGTCTCGCGATATGGCATCTCGGTGTTTGCGCCGTAGGCGGACGATGTAGAGGCGAACAACATATGCTGCGGCGGATGGGCACGCGCAGCCTCGAGCAGTTCGAACGTGCCGACTAGGTTGCTTTCGAGATAACTACGCGGATTGTCGATCGAGTAGCGTACACCCGCCTGCGCCGCGAGATGGACGACGATGTCGGGCCGGTGTTCGGCGAACAGATCGGCCAGCAGGCCAGGCGTTTCGATCCGCTCGTTGACGGCTGAGAAACCGGCATTCTGAAGCAGGTTCGCCTGGCGGCGGCGCTTGAGGTTCGGATCGTAATAGTCCGATAGGGAGTCGACGCCGATCACGCGGAAGCCATCCGCGAGAAGACGCTGGCCGAGGTAATAGCCGATGAAGCCCGCCGAACCGGAGATCAGCGCCGTCCGTTGCTCGGCCATCAGTCGGCGCCGAACAGATCGCGCGTGAAGACCTTGTCGCTCACGTCCTTCAGCGCGTCATCGAGACGGTTGGCGACGATGACGTCGGACTCGGCCTTGAAGGCTTCCAGATCGCGCTCTACCCGGCTGCCGAAGAAGCTCTCTTCCTCCATCACGGGCTCGTAGACGATCACCTCGATGCCCTTAGCCTTGACCCGCTTCATGATGCCCTGGATCGAAGACTGGCGGAAATTGTCGGACCCCGCCTTCATCACGAGTCGGTAGATGCCGACCGTCTCGGGATGCTTGTCGACGATACGATCGGCGAGGAAATCCTTGCGCGTCCGATTTGCGTCCACGATCGCGCGGATGAGATTCTGCGGCACCTCGGAGTAATTGGCCAGCAACTGCTTGGTGTCCTTGGGCAGGCAGTAACCGCCATAACCGAAGGAGGGATTGTTGTAGTGCCCACCGATCCGCGGGTCGAGGCCAACTCCCTCGATAATCTGCCGCGTATCGAGACCGCGCGACAGCGCATAGCTGTCGAGTTCGTTGAAGAAGGCGACACGCATCGCGAGATAGGTATTCGCGAACAGCTTGATGGCTTCTGCCTCTTCGGCATCGGTGAGGAGAACCGACACGTCGTCTTCAAGCGCTGGCTGGAGCAACAGATCGGCGAATTTCTGCGCACGTTCCGACCGTTCGCCGACGATGATCCGCGACGGGTGCAGATTGTCGTAGAGCGCCTTGCCCTCGCGCAGGAATTCGGGGCTGAAGATGATGCGATCGCTGGCAAATCGTTCGCGAGCCTCAGCAACGTAGCCGACGGGCACGGTCGATTTGATAACGATGACCGTCTGGTCATTGGCGGCAAGCACCTGCTCAATGACGGCATCGACCGCCGATGTGTCAAAGAAATTGCTCTCGACATCGTAATTGGTCGGCACGGCAGCGATGGCGAAATCGGCCCCGTCGATCGCCGCGCTCATGTCGGTCGTAAAGCTGAGGTCGAGATCGTCGCGCAGGAGGTATTGCTCGACTAGATCGTCCTGGATCGGAGACAGTCGGTCACGAAGCTTCGCGATCCGGTCCGCGGCTATGTCATAACCGATGACCGTGTTGTGCTGCGCGAGCATGATCGCGTTGGAAAGGCCGACATAACCAAGCCCGAAAACGGCTATCTTCATCGAATGTCCCGTCAAGAAAGTGCCGTAGCCTCAAGCGGCAACGCGCCGCCTTCTGTGGGGATGCGCTGGCGAATGCAACCCCCTGCCCCGATGGGTTTACCAGACGAAATAGGGCCCGCCTCGCTCGCGAGCGCGTTGCCACGCGGGACACGCGTGAATCGCCTCGACGAAGCGGGCGAGCTTGGGTGCGCGCTCGGCATATCCCTGCATGACCGCGATCTCGGCGGGGAAGCTCATCATCACGTCGGCTGCACTCCAGTCGCAGCCGACGAAGTGCAGCTCGTCCGAAATGTTCTGCTCGGCGAAGTCAATGTGCGCAGCCAACTGTTCGTCCACGCGCGGCATCAGCGGAGCAGCCGCTTTGCCAAGCCGACCGGCATAGATCTTGAGCATGACCGGAACGAAGAAGCTGCTTTCCCCAAACTGCATCCATTCGAGATGCCGGATGTACTCCTCGCCATCCGGAGAAGGCAGCCAGCTCTCGCCCCCGTGCCGCTCGCACAGATACTGGATGATCGCCCCGCTTTCGGAAATCATCAGCCCGTCATCCTCGATAACCGGCGACTTGCCCAGCGGATGAACCTGCTTGAGTTCGGCCGGAGCGAGGTTGGTTTCGGCATCGCGCTGGTAGGTGACAAGCTCGTAGTCGGCCCCCAGCTCTTCGAGCAACCAGAGTATGCGCTGTGAACGGCTGTTATTGAGGTGATGGACGGTCACGGTCATGGCTGCACTCTCCCTAGGCGATTCGCGGGCAGACTAAAGGCCCGCTTCCATGCTTGCCATGGGGTACGCAAACGAAAAGCCGGTGCGGCCCAAGCTGGCGCGCACCGGCTTTCCGTTCGTTCGGGAGCACCGGGGGACAGTCCGGTTCGAACGCCATCCCGGAGTAAGGGAGATGGCGCGCTCCCGCTTGAAGAGAACTCAGTCCTCGTCCGCGTCCGGACCGGTCATCATCTCTTCGGCGACCTCGTCGGTTCGGCCGCGGATGGCGGCTTCCAACTTGGCACACATCTCGGTGTTTTCGGTAAGGAACTTCTTCGCATTCTCGCGGCCCTGGCCGATGCGGACGCTGTCGTAGCTGAACCAGCTGCCCGATTTCTCGACCACGCCGGCCTTCACGCCGAGGTCGAGGATCTCGCCGATCTTGGAAATGCCCTGACCATACATGATGTCGAATTCGACCTGCTTGAACGGCGGCGCGACCTTGTTCTTGACCACTTTGACGCGGGTCGAATTGCCGATCACCTCGTCGCGATCCTTGATCTGGCCGGTGCGCCGGATGTCGAGCCGGACCGAGGCGTAGAACTTGAGCGCATTGCCGCCGGTCGTGGTTTCGGGATTACCGTACATCACGCCGATCTTCATGCGCAGCTGGTTGATGAAGATCACCATGCACTTGGAGCGGTTGATCGAACCGGTCAGCTTGCGCAACGACTGGCTCATCAGACGGGCCTGGAGGCCGACATGGCTATCGCCCATTTCGCCTTCGATCTCGGCACGCGGCACGAGCGCCGCGACCGAATCGACCACGAGGACGTCGATTGCATTGGAGCGCACCAGCGTATCGGTGATCTCGAGCGCCTGTTCGCCCGTGTCGGGCTGCGAGACGATCAGTTCGTCGATGTCGACGCCCAGCTTGCGCGCATAGACCGGATCGAGCGCATGTTCGGCGTCGACGAAAGCCACGGTACCACCGGCTTTCTGCGCTTCGGCCAGCACGTGCAGCGCAAGCGTGGTCTTGCCCGAACTCTCGGGGCCGTACACCTCGATCACGCGGCCCTTGGGCAGACCTCCCACGCCGAGCGCGATGTCGAGGCCGAGCGATCCGGTGGAGATCGCCTCCACCTGCATCGTTTCCTTCTGGCCCAGCTTCATCGCCGAACCCTTGCCGAATGCGCGATCGATCTGCGCGAGCGCGGCGTCCAATGCCTTCTGGCGGTCTGCGTCCACTTTCTTGTCCTCTACGAGCTTCAGACTTGCCGCCATGACATTACCTCCTGCGCTTGGCCAGAGCCGCCCTGCGACTCTTCAACTGGCACAGTATGTATCGGCTTTGTTCCACAAGAACAAGTAGGGAACGAAATTTTTTCGCGAGGCGCCCGAATGGCTTCATCCGGCCTCACCGAACGCGTCTCTCTCAGCTGCGCCGCAAGCCCAGCACCTCGGAAACCTTCGCGTTGATCTGCTGCACGCTGAACGGCTTGGGGATGAAATGCATGTCCTCGATATCGATGTCATTGCGCAGCTGTTCTTCCGCATAGCCCGACATGAACAGGATCGGGATGTCCGGTTTGACCTTGCGGATCGCGCGCGCCATCGCGGGTCCGTCCATCGTCGGCATAACGACATCGGACACGATCAGGTCGAATTCGGTATCGCCATTGGCGATCGCGGCCAACCCTTCTTCGCCATCGGCGGCGGTGGTCACGGTGTAACCTGCGCGAACGAGCGCCCTTTCCGCCACCGCGCGAACCATGTCTTCGTCCTCGACCAGCAGCAGGGTGCCCCCGGCGGACCATTCGGTCGCCTTGGTTTCCTCCACCTCTTCGCTTCGCATGTTGGCGGGCAACACGCCCTTGTTGACCGGCAAGTACATCGTGAAGCGGGCACCGATGGGCGCGCCATCCGGGCCTTGCACATTGTCGGCGAAGATGAATCCATTCGACTGCTTGACGATCCCGTAGACGGTCGACAGGCCGAGGCCGGTGCCCTTCCCCTGTTCCTTGGTCGTGAAGAAGGGCTCGAAGATCTTGTTGAGGTGTTCCTCCGGAATTCCTCCGCCCGTGTCCTGCACGATCAGCACGGTGTAATCGTCCGCGGGCATGATATCGATGCCCATCTTGCGCACGTCGCGTGCGGAAACCCGCCGCGTGGCGAGCGTCAGCCGGCCCTTCCAATCCTGCTTCCCGCGCTTCGTCGCATGCGCCTGCATCGCATCGCGCGCATTCACCGCGAGATTGATGATGACCTGCTCGAGCTGCTGTGGGTCGGCGCGGACCGGACCGAGTTCGCGGTCGTGACGGACCGAAAATTCGATTTTCTCGCCCATCAGCCGCTTAAGCAGCTGGCTGACTTCGCTGACCACGTCGGGCAATTGCAGCACCACCGGCCGCAAGGTCTGCTGGCGGCTGAAGGCAAGCAGTTGCCGGGTCAGGCTGGCGGCGCGGTTCGAGTTTGCCTTGATCTGCTGGATGTCGTCGTAGTCGCTGTCGCCCGGGGTATGACGAAGCAGCATCAGGTCGCAATAGCCGATGATCGCGGTCAGCACGTTGTTGAAGTCATGCGCGACGCCGCCGGCAAGCTGACCGACCGCCTGCATCTTGGTCGCCTGCGCCACCTGGCGCCGCAGGCGCTTTTCTTCCGACGAATCCGAGATCGATAGCAGAACTGCCGCATCGCCCAGCCCACGCACACCGGCGAGGCCGATCGAGACGGGCTCTTCCTTGTCGTTGGCAAGGCGTACCGCCATGTCCCCGCTCGCGGTCGCGCCCTTGGCGAAACGCCGCACGGTATCGGCCATGGCGGCCTTGTCTTCGCGGACCACCAAATCGCTGGGGAACTGGGGAAGCCCCCTGTCGACCCGCTCGACCGCGCGCAGGAAGGCCTTGTTGGCGAACAGGAAGCGACCATCGCGATCGGTCAGCGCAAGCCCCAGCGGCAGCGCAGAGAGGAGCGCTTCGAGTTGCGGGATCGCGGCCTTGCCGCTGCCTTCCCAGCCGCCGCCGATTCCCACCGAACTGTCGACCAGCAACATTAGCGAAGGCGCCTGATCGGCATCGCTAACACGGTTGCTCGAGGGCGCATCCAGCGGGATATGGACCAGCGTCTGCGGCGAGCCCTGTTGGCCTTCGCGTGCGAAGAATATGCGGTCGCGATCATCGGAGCGCAGCAATTGCACGAATTCGTGCCCGGCGAGCGAGTTCTCGCGATTGCCCGTCGCGCGCTCGGCCAGGCCCGGCGTGGTGGTAAGCACAATCCCCTGTGGTGCCACCAGTGCGAATTCGATGCCCGCACGCGAGAGAATGTCTCCGAATACGCCGCCAAGCTGCTTCGACAGCGCGTCGTAGCTGCTTTCCTCGCGAACCTGGGCGAAGCGCCACAGGAGATAGGCCTCGCCGCGACCGCTGCGGTCGATCTCCAGACGATACCGCGTCTCGGACCCCGTCAGGCGTAGATCGTCGATTCTGGCAGACCCATCTCGCCAGGCGCTGCGCGCAGCAGCGTTGACCGCCTCTAGCGATGCCGGTTCGAACGGCAAATCGTAAGGTGCTGCATCGCCTTCGAACCACTGCTCATAAGTGGAATTGGCGCACACCATGCGGTTGGCACGATCTATGATCGCGACCGCGCGACCGCGGTTTTCCATGGCCGCGCTGGTGAGCGACCAATCGGCCTGATAGGCCTGGGTCTCGGCCGGTTCGGTCTTCAGCCGTGCCGCAAGCAGCAGCATGAGCAGGACCACCACTAGCGTCCCCCCATAAGCTAGCGCGACCGTGGTCTGTTCGGATACGAGCCAGACCAGCGCAATCGAAACCGCTGCGCCGCCCGCCACTCCCAGTATCAGCGGGAGAGGGGGCAGAAAGCCGATGGGGTTTTCGTCCTGAGCGATCATGAACGCGCATCCGGATCAGATAGCCGTTCGGTTTGCGCGGTTCCCAGACGCAGCCGCTTCTTGCGCTTGCGGGCGACGACGAAGCGCCACACCACGCTGGCGACAAGATAGCCGAGCGAAGCCCCCACGATAGCGAGCACGATGAAGCCGAAAATTGTCACCAGCACGGTAACGCCGACGCCTTCGAACATTTCGATGAACCATGCCCAGCGTCCACTGGCGATCTCTTCCTGCGCTGCGCCGCCGGTGGCAGCGAGATCGACCTTGAGGATGAAGGCGCCGAGCTTGTTCGCCACCAGCGCCCAAAAGGGGAAGGTGAACGGATTGGTGATGAAAGTGACCAGCGCGGACAGCGGAACGTTCGCGCGCGCGGGCAAGGCCATGAAGGCCGCAAGAAAAATCTGCCCCACCGGGATGATAAAGCCCGCGAACACGCCCAGCGCTACTCCGCGCGGTACGCTACGCCGGGTGAAACGCCAGAGTTCGGGGGTCAGGAACCGATGGGCGATCGGGCGCAGATACTTGTTCTGCGCCATTTGCTCGCGCGTCGGCATGCGCAAGCGGATCCAGTCCGCCAGTGCCGTTTTCGATCTCCGCTCGCTCATTGCCACGACCTCGCCATGCGCCGCCTCTCTGGCGAGTGCAAGTGGGGGAAGATAGCGGCTTGCGACGAATGCGTCATGGCTGTCGATATGGTTACCATGCCGGATCGTTGAAAGGGCCGTGAGCGCCGCCTAGCCACGTTCGCGCATCAGTCGCGCCTTATCGCGCTTCCAGTCGCGTTCCTTGATCGACTGGCGCTTGTCATGCGCCTGCTTGCCCTTGGCCAGCGCAAGCTCGACCTTCGCCCGGCCGGTACTGTTGAAATAGATCGACAGCGGAACCAGCGTCATGCCCTTGCGCTCGACTGCGCCGAACAGCTTTTCGATCTCGCGCTCGTGGAGCAGCAGCTTTCGTGGGCGTCGCGGCTCGTGGTTGAGGCGGTTGCCATGCGAATATTCGGGTATATTGGCATTGACCAGCCAGACCTGCCCGTCGCGCACCTCGGCGTAGCTCTCCTTGATGCTCGCCTCGCCCGCCCGCAGCGCCTTTACCTCCGCACCCTGCAGGGCGAGGCCCGCCTCGAAGGTTTCCTCGACGTGATAGTCGTACCGCACGCGCCGGTTGTCGGCGACGGTCTTCTGCTTGTCGAAAGTGGCGGGTTTGGGACGGGCCATAAGGCGGGCGCATGTAGGCGAGGCGGCGGCGCTTGGAAAGGGGAGGCGCGATTTCTCTTGCCAAGCCCGCCCCTCGCGTGGCGATAGCCCCGCATGGACGAGCACACCCTGGCAGAGCCCTTCACCATCCACGATACCACGCTGGCGCCGGGAAGCGCGGCAACCGTCGCGATCCCGGTAAGCCAGCAGGTCACCGGGCTTAATTCGGCGCTCGCACTGCGCGTATTGCACGGTCGCAAGCCCGGACCCTGCGTCTTCGTGAGCGCCGCGATCCACGGCGACGAGATCGTCGGCACCGCCGTCATCCAGCGTCTGCTCGAACGGCTGGTCCCCGACGATCTGGAGGGTACGATCATTTTCGCACCCGCAGTCAACATCTACGGCTTCGTCGCGCACAGCCGGTATCTGCCCGACCGGCGCGATCTCAACCGCAGCTTCCCCGGTTACGAAAACGGCAGTCTCGCCGCGCAACTGGCGCACTGTTTCCTGACCCATGTCATCGACCGCTGCACTCTCGGCATCGATATCCACACGGCGGCGGTGCATCGCTACAATCTGCCGCAGATCCGCATAGCTGCAGGCAGCCCCTATCTGTCCGAACTCGCCATGTCTTTCGGCGCACCGATCATAATCGAAAGCCCGCTACGCCCGGGCTCGATGCGCGCACTGGCGGCCGACCGCGAAACGCCCATGCTGTTGCTGGAAGCGGGCGAAGCGCTTCGGTTCGACCGGTTCTCGATCGGCGTCGGCGTAGCGGGCGTGCTGCGCGTCCTCGCGCATATCGGGATGATTGCCGCGGACGACGGGCTCGACGAGGTCGAGGTGCCGCTGCGCTCGAACCGATCGAGCTGGGTGCGCGCGCCGCGCGGCGGCGTCTCGCGGCGTATCCGCAAATCGGGCGACGTGGTCCGCAAAGGCGACCTGCTCGCCCAGGTCGGTGGCCTGTTCGGCGAAGACCCCGAAGCGTTGGTGAGCCCGCTGGATGGAGTCATCATCGGGCATGCCACATTGCCCATCGTCAACCAGGGTGATGCGCTATTCCATATCGCCGAGGTCGAGGCACTCGATCATGCTGGCGAGCACGCCGACAGCATCGTCGAGGCGCTGGCTGTCAGCGATCCCCCCTTCCCCGCCGCGCCCCTGCTTGATGAGGACGAGGTGCTCTAGCAATTCATAGTGCGTTCGCGCCCGGTCAGATCAGACCGGCATGCGCCAGCGCTTCGTCCACCGCCTTGCGGCTGGCTTCGCTCGCATTGACCAGCGGAAGGCGAACATCGGGCGAGAACCAGTCGTGCACGCGGCTGAGCGCGTATTTCGCCGGTGCCGGGCTGGCATCGGAGAACATCGCGTAATGCAGCGGGAACAGCCGGTCGTTAAGCTCGCGCGCCTTGACCAGCTCGTTGGCTGCAATCGCATCGTGGAATTCGGCGCACAGCGCGGGCGCGACATTGGCGGTGACCGAAATGCAACCCGCCCCGCCCGCGGCCGAGTGCGGCAGCCACAACTCATCATTGCCCGACAACTGACAGAACTCGTGATCGAGCCCCATGCGGTGGTCCGCGACGCGCGACAGGTCGCCGCTGGCATCTTTGATGGCGACGATCCGATCGGGATGCTTGCGCACCAGTTCGACCACCGTCTCATCCTCGATGTCGGTGACCGTGCGCCCTGGCACGTTGTATAGCACGATCGGCAGGTCGCTGTTTTCCGCGAGGTAGCTGAAATGCGCGATCAGCCCCGCCTGGCTGGGCCGATTGTAATAGGGCGCGACGCACAGCCCCGCGGCGGCCCCGGCCTTCTTCGAGAACTGCATGTGCAGCAGCGCATTGCGCGTATCGTTCGAACCGCACCCCGCGATCACCGGCACGCGGCCCGCCGCCTGTTCTATGCAGACCTCAATGACGCGGTGATGCTCGGCGTTCGAGAGCGTCGAAGCCTCGCCGGTCGTGCCACAAGGCACCAGGGCCTTGCTCCCGTTCTCGATCTGCCAGTCGACAAGTTTGCGAAAAGCGGCCTCATCGAACGATCCGTCGCGAAAAGGAGTCGCCAGGGCTGGTATCGAGCCTGAGAACATTTACCGAAGTCCTGCATTAGGGATATGAAACACAGCGATTTTTGCCGCATTCGCGCCGCAAATCATTCAGCGCCTGATAAGGAGGGGCCGGGCACGATGTCCAGCATGGGACGACAAACAATTTTCTCACTCGCATTGATGGCCGGTTCCGCGCTGGCCTTCCCCACCGTTGCGCAAGCGCAGGACGGGGCTCGCAGCAGCCTCGTCGCGCAGCAACCCGCCCGCATGGACCAGGTGGTCGGGCAATGGGAGTATCTGACCCAGCGCGACGATCTCCCCTTCGCTTCCTATGCGAATTTCCTGACCAGCTATCCCGATTTTCCCAAGCACGAACTGCTCCAGCGCCGGGCCGAGGCCGCGCTCGACCGCGACGCCCCCTCGCCGCAGGATCTGGTGGCTTTCTTCGATCGCCACCCGCCGCTGACGAATAGCGGGAGGGCTCGCTATGCACTTGCGCTTGCCTCGCTGGACCGTCCGCAGGCGCTCGAAACCGCACGCGAAGCGTGGCGCGGCGGCACCATGAGCGGTCCTGCGGAACTCTACATGCAGGGTTTGTTCGGCAGCCGTTTCGCTCCCGAAGATCACGATGCGCGCATGGATGCGCTGCTGTGGCAGGGCAATTACGAAGCCGCCTCGCGGCACGTGACACGGGTTTCGCCCGCCTACCGCCCTACTGCGCAGGCAAGACTTGCCCTGGTTCAGGGCACCACACCCCAGCGCGCCGGGGTCCCGGTGCCGGCCGACGCGATGAGCGATGCAGGCTATGTCTACAATCTCACCCGTTATTTCCGCACCTCGGGCCAGCCCTACGAGGCAGTAAACCTGCTTTCCGCACGCGCAGCGTTTGCAGCCCCCGCGTTCGACGGCACGCAGTTCATCAGCGAAGCGCTTGCCGTCGCCAAAGGTGCGGGTGCCACGCAGGCGGTCAGCATCGCCTCGAAGGTCGACGATGTTTTCGCCCCGGGCACGGACATTTCGGATGGCTCTTTCACTTTGCGCGACAAATACACCGACCTGATGTGGCTGGGCGGCACCAAGGCGCTGTGGTCACTGGGTGATGGTACGCAGGCCGCGCCGCTCTTCTATCGTTACGGTACCGCCGCGAAGACGCCGCTGACGCGCTCGAAGGGCTTCTACTGGGCCGGTCGCGCGGCGGCGCGTGCGGGCAACGGCACCGAAGCGCAGCGGTATTGGGAGATGGCTGCTGAATATCCCGATTGGTACTATGGCCAGCTCGCGTTGAGCGAACTCGGGCGCCCGATGCCGGAATTCGCCGCCCTGCCAGCGCCCGACGCGGCGCAACGGGCGGCATTCGAAGCTGACCCGCTGACCGGCGCCTTGCGCGCGATTGCGGGCAATCGCCGCGACTGGCGCACCGAACGTGCCTTCTTCGAAGCGATCGCCGACAAGGCCGACACGCCCGAACAGATGGCGCTGGTCGGCCAACTGGCGCGCGACACCGGCCTCGACGAACTGGCGGTCGTCGCCGGGCTTGTCGCAGGGGAACACGGTCTCGAAGGCTTCGAACGGCTTGGCTATCCCACCGTGGAGACGCATCCCGGGGCGAACTGGACCATGGTCCACGCCATCGCCCGGCAGGAGAGCGAGTTCGACCGCAACCGTGTCAGCCATGCCGGCGCGCGCGGGATGATGCAGTTGATGCCCGGGACCGCTCGTGAAGAGGCAGGGAAGATCGGCGTGCAATATATGTCGGCCAATCTGACCGCGAGCCCGAGCTACAACATCCGCCTCGGCGATGCGCATTTCGCCCGCCTCATGGATCGTTATGGCGGCGCCTATCCGCTGGCGATCGCAGCGTATAACGCGGGACCGGGCCGGGTGAACGAATGGCTCCGCTTGAACGGGGACCCGCGGACCGGTGCGGTCGACTGGGTTACCTGGATCGAGCAGATCCCCTCGAACTTCGAAACCCGCTATTACGTGATGCGCGTGATCGGAAACGCGGTCAGCTATGCCAACATGCATCCCGACAAATCGAACGGGTATGAACGGAGCGTCACCAATTACCTGCCCCGCTGAACTGGGTTAGGGGCCACGGCTCCATGACGCCCAAATCGAATCCCGTCACGCCGTCCGGCTATGCCGCGATGAAGGCGCGCTACGACCACTTGCTTGGTACCGAGCGCCCCGAAATCGTGGAAATCGTCAGCTGGGCGGCGGGGAACGGTGACCGCAGCGAGAATGGCGATTACCTCTACGGGCGCAAACGCATGCGCGAGATCGATCGCGAACTCGCGCATCTGTCACGGCGCATGAAATCTGCGCGCGTCATCGATCCCGCCGACCAGCCGGACAAGTCGCGTGCCTTCTTCGGCGCCACGGTAACGCTTGCAGACGAGGACGATGAGGAACGCAAGGTGACGCTGGTGGGTGACGACGAGCAGGATGCCAGCGCCGGACGGATCGGCTGGTCTTCCCCGCTTGCCCGCGCGCTGAAAGGCGCAGAGATCGGCGACCTGCGCAGCGTGCGCTTGCCCGGCGGACTGAAGGAATGGGAAGTCATCGCCATCGCCTATCCGCAGAGTTCCGGATCCGTCGGGGCCTAGCTAAACGGTGCCTGCGCGAATAAGCCTGTTTGCGATGCACGCGCCAACTCTTCTTGGAAAACTGAGCCCCTTCGCAATGGCAGCGATCACCTGCGCAATGCTGGCCGCGCCGGCCGAAGCCAAGGATAGTCTCGGCGTGTTCTCGGACTGGGGCGCGTTTCGCGATGCCTCGGTGCCACGCTGCTATGCGATTGCCAAGCCTGCCCCCAGCCGGCTGCAGCGCGATTTCGAACCTTTCGCGACCATCGGCACCTGGCCGCGGCGCAACCTTCGCGGGCAGGTGCATCTCAGGCTCTCGCGGCAAGTCCGCGATGGGGCCGCAATCACGCTGTCGGTCGGCGGGAAGAGCTTTCGGCTTACCGGCGGGGGCGGCGATGCCTGGGCCCGGGATCGAACCATGGACGCCGCGATCGTCGCAGCCATGCGGTCCGCCAGTCGCATGGTAATACGCGCCACCGACACGCGCGGAAGGCGTTTTTCCAATACCTATTCGCTCGCCGGAGCGGCGACCGCCATGGATGCGGCCACGCTTGCCTGTTCGCGCCGGTAAAATGAAAAGGCCGGGAAGCGCGTAACGCTCCCCGGCCCTCGATCAGCTTAGTCGGTGTCGCTTAGAAGCGGACACCCACACCGGCCATGATCTGGTGACGATCGAGATCGACGTCGAAACGGTCGCTGTCGGGCAAGTCGCCGTCGAAGTCGACTTCACCTTCACTGTAGTTCGAATAACGATATTCGACATTCATGAAGGTGCGCGGGTTGATGGCATATTCGATGCCGGCACCGGCGCGCCAGCCGTCGAGATCGAAGTCCTCGTTATATTCGGTCGTGCCGTCGTTCGACAGGATGTTGAGCTTGGCGTTGGTGTAACCGCCCTTGGCGTAGAGCAGCAGGTCGGGTGCGACCTTGGCACCGACGCGCGCGCCGAGGAACAGGTCGCGGCCCGCGTCAACCTGGCCGAAGCCGAAGCCTTCGAAATCGCCATTGGTGAATTCGGTCTCTGCGCTCGAATCGGTCAGTTCCGCCTCGAGACCGACGACTGCTCCGCCGAGATCGAAGTCGTAACCGGCCTGGATGCCGTAGACGGCCCCATCGATCGACTGGTCGTTGTCTTCGTTGACATCGTCATCGACGCTGCTGCCCGCCTTGAGGGCGTCGTAGCCGAGCACACCCTGAACGCGGAAGCCGTCGAAATTGCTGCTGCTGTCCTGCGCCATGGCAGGAGCCGAGAATGCAGCCAGCGAACCGGCGACGAGAAGGGTCGAGATCTTTTTCATTTGCGAACTCCGTTTGGTTGACCCGCAGCTTTTGCGCTGCGTGGACCCGGAGAACGTCGCGGAAGCTGAAACAGTTTCATTAACCTGTCACAACAGGAAATTGTGGCATTTTGAACACATGTTGCGCGACGAGCCGGTTCTCCCACCGGTCCGGTCGTGCGGACTGCTTGGATTTTCGATAATCACACCCAGAACAGGGAACGTACCGGACGCAGCCACGTTTGCGCATCCCGCGCGGGCGGGTGCATCCTTTGCTTTCAACCGATTTGGCCCTATATGCGCCGCTCCCATGGCCGATACGACACTCATGAGCATCCCCGGGCAAGTTGACCCGGTTCCCGTCGCGCGCGACATCACTCCGCGGGCTGATGGCCGCATCGATCTGATCGGCCTGCCCAAGGACCGCATTCGCGAACTTTTCGCCGAAGCGGGTCTGGACGCGAAGCAGGCCAAACTGCGTGCCAAGCAGGTGTTTCACTGGCTCTACCACCGCGGGGTGACCGATTTCGCGGCGATGACGGATATCGCCAAGACCATGCGTCCGTGGCTGGCGGAGCGCTTCTACATCGGCCGCCCCGATGTCGTCGAGGCGCAGCATTCGACCGACGGCACGCGCAAATGGCTGCTGCGGACCTCGGACGGCCACGAGTTCGAAATGGTCTTCATTCCCGATGCCGATCGCGGGACACTTTGCGTGTCGAGCCAGGTCGGCTGCACGCTCAACTGCCGCTTCTGCCACACCGGAACGATGAAACTGGTGCGCAATTTGACCCCGGGAGAAATCGTCGGCCAGGTGCTGCTGGCGCGCGACTCGCTGGGTGAGTGGCCCAAGGGCTCGATGGCCGGCCTCGACGAGGTCGAGGACAGCGCCGAATACACTTCGGACGGGCGCCTGCTCACCAATATCGTGATGATGGGCATGGGCGAACCGCTCTACAATTTCGACAATGTCAAAGGCGCCTTGAAGCTGGTGATGGATGGCGACGGGCTTGCCCTGTCGAAGCGCCGCATCACGCTGTCGACCAGCGGTGTAGTCCCGGCAATGGCGCGTTGCGGCGAGGAGATTGGCGTCAATCTGGCAGTCTCGCTCCATGCGGTGACCAAGGAAATTCGCGACGAGATCGTGCCGCTGAACAAGAAGTACGGGATCGAAGAACTGCTGCAGGCCTGCGCCGACTATCCCGGGGCGAGCAACGCGCGGCGGATCACCTTCGAATACGTCATGCTCAAGGACAAGAACGACAGCGACGAGCATGCGCACGAGTTGGTGCGGCTGCTCAAGCAGTACGACCTGCCCGCCAAGGTGAACCTCATCCCGTTCAACCCGTGGCCGGGCGCAGCCTATGAATGCTCCACCCCCGAGCGCGTCAAGCGGTTCTCCGAGATCGTTTTCGAACACGGGATCAGCGCGCCGGTGCGCACTCCGCGCGGACGCGACATCGACGCGGCCTGCGGCCAGTTGAAAACCGCTGCTGAAAAGAAGAGCCGCGCGCAGCGCGACCGTGAGGCCGCCGCAGCCGAAGCGACCGAAACGGCCGCCGGATGAGCGCCGATGCGGCGACGATCGCTTACTACCAAGCGAACGCGCCGCATTACACGCTGAGCTTCGGGCAGGCGCCCAGCCGCCATCTCGATGCCTTTCTTGACCGGCTTGCCCCCGGTGCATGCGTGCTCGAACTGGGATGCGGTGCCGGCCGCGATTCCGCACGCATCGCCGAACGGGGGTTCGCGCTCGACGCCACCGACGGGACCCCGGCCATGGTGCGCAAGGCCAACGAACGCTTCGGCATAGCTGCGCGGGTCATGCGGTTCGACGAACTGGACGCCGAAGAAGCCTACGACGCGGTCTGGGCGCATGCCTGCCTGCTTCATGTCGCGCGCGAAGACCTCCCCGGCGTACTGGCGTCTGTCCATGCGGCGTTGCGTGAAAACGGCCTGCATTTCGCCAATTACAAGCTGGGCAGTGCGGAGGGCCGCGATCCGCTGGGCCGGCTGACCAACCTGCCCAATGAGGAATGGCTTGAACACACCTATCGCGCGGCGGGCTTCGCAATCCTTGCCACGCAACGCTATCGCGGGAAAGGCGCGGACGGCGTTCAGCGAGACTGGTACGCGCTCACCCTGCGCAAGGAGGCAGCATGAAAACCCAGGTCAGCGCGCTGTGCGCCGGATTGCCCAGGCCCTTCAACGGCGCCGAAATGAGCGCAATCGACAAACGCCCCCTTCCCGGTCCCGCGGCCATCCGTAACTTCGGTATCGAAGGCGACATGGTTGCGGACACCGTCCATCACGGTGGCCCGGATATGGCGGTGCACCATTATCCGCGTGATCACTACGCCGGATGGGACGCCTGGCTCGGCGGGCACGACATGCTTGAGCGACCCGCAGCCTTCGGCGAGAACATTGTCGCACAAAGCATCACCGAAAGCGACGTCTGTATCGGAGATCGCTTCCGGCTGGGCAGCGCGCTGCTCGAGATCAGCCAGCCGCGCAAACCGTGCTGGAAGATCGAACACCATTTCGGGCGCAAGGGCATGGTCGCGCGCATAATCAAGCAACACAATTGTGGCTGGTACTACCGCGTGATCGAAGAAGGCGCGGCACGGCCCGGGGACACGCTCGAACGCGTCGAAAGCGGGCACGAGGGCTGGAACGTCGCACGGGTATTCGCCAAGCTCTACGACCCGACGCACAAGCCCGATCCTACGGAACTCGTCGCGATGGCCGCGCTGGAGCGCCTTTCCGTCACGCTTCGCGACAAGCTCGCCTCGCAGCACGGCAGCTAGCAATTCGTCGCGCCCAAGGCGTCGCTTTATCGCGTTTTTTGCGGTCCAACGATGTGTTCATCGGAGGTTGTGGACCCGCTCGCGATTTCATGCGTCATCGCTTCACACGCAATGAGGTATGTCACAATGAAATCGCTCACCATGGCGCTTGCCGCCGGAACGCTCGCTATCGGTGCCGCCCCTGCTGCGGCGGTCGAACTCGCCCCGCTTGCCATTGCACAGCCTGCCCCCGCTTCCCCAACCCTCGCCGCTTTCGGCGATGACGACGATCGCCGCTATCGCCGCGGGCGAGGGCACCGGGTCTATGACGATCGCGGACGCTATTACGAGCCGCGCCGTATCAGCCGCCGCGACCGCATGTGGCGCGGGAACGATGGACGCTACTATTGCAAGCGCGACAACGGCACGACCGGCCTTGTCATCGGCGCGGGCGTCGGCGCACTCGCCGGTCATGAAATTGCCGGCAGCGGCGACCGCACGTTGGGCGCCATTCTCGGCGGTGCAGTCGGCGCGCTTGTCGGTCGTGAGATCGACCGCGGCAGCCTGCAGTGCCGTTGATGGACTAACCGTTCCCTCGTCCAGCCCCCGTTGATCCCTCAGGGCCCCTCAGGTAGCGGCGCGCCTTTTCTTTGCGCTGCTCTGCGTTATGGTCGCTGACGATGAATGATCCCAGGCCAGCAGTGCTCGTAACCGGCGGAGCAAGACGGATCGGCGCTGCCATCGCGCGGCGTTTTGGAGAGGCCGGCTGGCACGTCGTCATCCATTACGGGTCTTCGCAGGCCGAAGCACAACGCCTCGCCGACGAATTGCCCTCGGCCGAATGCGTGCAATGCGATCTCGCGGATGGCGATGCAGGCGTTGCCATGGTCGAAGCGCTGGCAGCCCGGCTGCCCGACTGGCGTGCGCTGGTGAATTGCGCGGCGATCTTCGATGCCGATTCTGTAACCGAGCTCGATCCCGCGACGAATGCACGCACGATGCAGATCAATGCGCGCACCCCGACCCGTATGGCGCAGGCCTATCTTTCGCACGCACGGGCCGAGGGGGGGAGGCGCGTGATCCAGCTGACCGACCAGAAACTGGCCAATCCCAACCCCGATTTCTTCAGTTATACGATGAGCAAACACGCCGTCGCCGCGGGCGTCACCATGCTGGCGATGGGTGCGGCGAAGGCATCCGACCGCGTCTATGCGCTGGCTCCGGGCGCAATCCTCGCCAGCCACGACCAGAGCGAGGAAGAGACCGAGGTCTCGCACCGGATGAACCTGCTCCAGCGCAAGACCGGTGCGACGGAGGTCGCCGATGCGGCGCTGTTCCTTGCCGGAGGTCACCTGACGAGCGGGCAGACGCTCTATGTCGACAGCGGGCAGCACCTGCTCGCCCAGCCACGCGACGTCATCTATCTCGCGCGCGAAGGCGTCGACGCATGAAACGCCACGCGCTCAGCACGCGCGTCTGGCATTGGCTGAACCTGCTGTGCGTGGTGGTGCTGTTCATGTCGGGACTGACGATCTCGAACGCGCATCGCCGGCTCTACTGGGGCGATTGGGGCTTCGCCCCCGAGCAGGCATGGCTGGTGGTTCCGCGCTTCCCCGACTGGATGACCATTCCCGGCTATTACAGCCTCGCGCTTGCCCGCGATTGGCACATATTGATGGCCTGGCCTTTCGCACTGGGCCTGCTGTTCATGTGGCTGGCCATGCTCGGCAACCGTCATTTCGCCCGCGATATTGCCACGCGGCGGCGCGAATGGCGCCCCGCTGCAATCTGGTCCGATATCCGCGCGCATCTGCGGCTTGATTTCGATCACGGCGCGGACAAGTACAATTTCCTGCAGAAACTCGCTTACGGGCTGGTGCTCGGGGTGATCCTGCCGATGATGATCTTCACCGGCATCGCGATCAGCCCGGGAATAGAGCCCAGCTTCGGCTGGTTGGTCGACCTGCTCGGCGGACGACAGTCAGCTCGTTCGCTGCATTTCATCTTCGCCTTCGCGCTGGCGGTCTTCTTTGGCGTTCACCTCATCCTGGTGCTGCTGTCGGGCCCCATCGGGCAAGTGCGCGCTATGCTGACCGGGGGAAGCCGCCCATGAAGCGTCGCAACTTCCTCGCCGCAGCAAGTGCCGCCTTTCTCGCAAGCTGCAATCGCGTGGCCGAAAGCGAGAGCGGCAAAGCGCTGCTCGGTGCTGCGGAAAAATGGCACGAGCGCGCCCATCGCCTGCTGACCGATCGCACCGCGCTGGCGCCCGAGTATCCGCGCAGCGCGATCTCGCCCTATTTCCGCGGCAATGGCTCGACCGACCCGCAGAACGGCGACTACCCGCGACATGCCGCGGAAGGTTTTGCCAATTGGCGCCTCGAGGTGCGCGGATTGGTGCACAAACCGCTGAGCCTGAGCCTCGACAACATCAGGCGCCTGCCCCAGCGTACGCAGGTCACGCGGCACGACTGCGTAGAAGGATGGAGCGCGATCGGCGAATGGACGGGGCCGCAACTCTCCCTGCTGCTCGACGAGGCCGGGTTGCAGGAGAATGCTCGCTTCATCCTCTTCCGCTGTGCCGATAATCTCAATGGACAGGACTATTACGAAAGCGTCGACCTCATCGATGCCTACCACCCGCAGACGATCATCGCGCACAGCCTCAACGGCGAACCGCTGCCGATCCGCAACGGCGCGCCGCTGCGCATGCGCATCGAACGCCAGCTGGGCTACAAGCACGCCAAGTATCTGACCGCGATAGAGGCGGTGGCGAGCCTCGACGACATCGGCCTCGGCCAAGGCGGCTATTGGGAAGACCGTGCGGGCTACCAGTGGTATGCGGGCATCTGATCAGGTGGGATAGCGGCGGTTCATCGCTTCCCAATCCGCCCGGATCATTTCCTCGAGCACGGCAAGGTCGATATCGGCCAACTTGTTCACGTAAAGGCAGCTTTTGCCACGCGCGTGCTTGCCCAGCCGGTCTAACGCAGCGGCGTGCCGCGCGCCCGTTTCCTGGTCGCAATAGCCACTTATGAGGTAGAGCGAATGCCGCGCCTTGCGCGGGCTGAAGCCGGTTCGCATCCAGTGCACTTCGCGCCCGCTTGCATAGGTCGTGCGGTAGGCGCCGTACCCGATGATGCTCGATCCCCACATGCGCGGTTCGACGCCGGTGACACGGCGAAACAGAGCGTCGAGCCGATGCGCTTCCTCGCGTTTGCGCTCTGGCTGGACCATCGCGATGAATTCGGCCGGATCCATTTCGCTGGGCTGCGTCTTTGCTTGCGCCATACCGGTTTCCCTTCCCTGCTTGAGCCCCAGTCTGGCAAATCCACCGCGTACTGAAAAGCCATCGGACGCTACGCATCCGGTTGATTCCTGCCGCGCGCGCACCCACATTCTCCGCGAAAGGACTAGAGCCATGGCAGGTGGTTGGGCCCGCGACGGAGCGGTTCAGGACCAGATCGACGACACGGTATCGGATGCGGTCAGTGCAGCCCGCGCACGCATGCCCGTGGGCGAGAGCGAGCGCTGGTGCATCGAATGCGGTGAGGAGATCCCCGAGAAGCGCCGCAGTGCCCTGCCCGGGGTCAAGCGCTGCGTCGAGTGCCAGTCGGGTCTCGATGCCAGCGCGCGCAGCGCCGGGATCAACCGGCGCGGCAGCAAGGACAGCCAGCTGCGCTGATCCCGGGCGAGACGGGTGCCTCATCTCCGCTTGCCACGCGCAAAGCGTGAATCGATTGCCTATTGCCCCCTGCCCCTGCTAGCGGCGCGCCTCGAACAGTGAAGGTGCCCCCAATGTCCGATATCAAACGCGTCGTCCTCGCCTATTCCGGTGGTCTCGATACCTCGGTTATCGCCAAGTGGCTCGAGGTCGAACGCGGGCTCGAAGTGGTGACCTTCACCGCCGACCTCGGACAGGGCGAGGAAATCGAACCCGCGCGCGAAAAGGCCCGTGCGATGGGCATCCCCGACAAGCACATCTTCATCGAGGACCTGCGCGAAGAATTCGTGCGCGATTACGTCTTCCCGATGATGCGCGCCAATGCCCGCTACGAAGGCGACTATTTGCTGGGCACCAGCATCGCGCGCCCCCTCATTTCGAAGCGTCTCGTCGAAATCGCCAAGGAAACTGGTGCCGACGCCATCGCGCATGGTGCGACCGGCAAGGGCAACGACCAGGTGCGTTTCGAGCTGTCGGCCTATGCGCTCGATCCGGATATCACGGTGATCGCGCCGTGGCGCGAATGGGACCTCACCAGCCGTACCGCGCTGATTGCATGGGCGGAAAAGCACCAGATCGCGGTTCCCAAGGACAAGCGCGGCGAAAGCCCGTTCTCCACCGATGCGAACCTGCTGCACACCTCTTCGGAGGGCAAGGTGCTCGAGGATCCCTGGGAAGAGACCCCCGACTACGTCTATTCGCGCACCGACCACCCCGAGAACGCACCCGACACGCCCGAATATATCGAGATCGGATTCGAGACCGGCGACGGCGTCTCGCTCAATGGCGAACGCATGAGCCCGGCGATGCTGCTGGCCGCGCTCAACGATCTTGGCCGTAAGCACGGCATCGGCCGGCTCGATCTGGTCGAGAACCGCTTCGTCGGAATGAAGAGCCGCGGGATGTACGAGACCCCGGGCGGCGAGATCTACGCGCGCGCGCATCGCGGCATGGAACAAATCACGCTCGATCGCGGCGCCGCGCATCTCAAGGACGAGCTGATGCCCCGCTATGCCGAACTGGTGTACAACGGGCTGTGGTTCAGCCCCGAACGCGAGATGTTGCAGGCGGCGATCGACCTGAGCCAGCAGAAGGTTTCGGGGACGGTGCGGCTCAAGCTCTATAAGGGCAATGCGATGGTCGTCGGGCGCAAGTCGGACGCTTCGCTCTATTCTGAAGCGCATGTCACGTTCGAGGACGATGCCGGCGCTTACGACCAGAAGGATGCCGAGGGCTTCATCAAGCTCAACGCGCTTCGTCTGCGACTGCTCGCCAAGCGCGACCGCTGACCGCAATTCGAGCGTATGGCGCGGCAGCATCGCGAAACGCGGTGCCGCCGGTGCCAAGCATGACGGATTTGCGACAGGCGGTTGAGTTATCCACCCTCCTCCACAGCGAAAAGCTGGAAAAGTGGAAAACTCGACTGCGGCGTGCTGGACGAATCGCCAGATTGGAGTCAGCTTCAACTCATCGGAACGGCGAGGATGTTCCGCTCGATAGACGGCCTAACAGTCTGATATCAAGCAGAAAGTTCAAACCGGAAAGGCATGGAAGATGCTGTCCATGCGGTTCCAGAGACCGGCATGCAGAAGGCTTCGGCCCGACGCAAGTCAGTCGATGACGGAGGCGCAAAGTACGTCTTTCATGGGTCGGGCCCACCCGGCCGAATGCCGAGGAGGCAATACCGGAAGAGTCTTCGGACCCGGATGGCGCTGTCACCGATCGAGGCTTCGGCCATTGATGGAGGGATCGACCGCGGTACTGCCTGTCGAAGGCCGGACCGCAAGGGAAGCGAGGGTCTCACGACCTGGCGCTGCCTGCGCGGATCGACTGGAGGGTGGCACCGGATGCCGGTGCGAGCGCCGGTGACGGAACCTTTGATGCGCAATCTCCGGATTGCGCCGGAGGGGAAACACTGGATGCCAAGTGCTTGTCGCAAGACAGGTCCACGCATCGGTGAGAGTGGGGTCGGCAGCGATGCCGGCCCCATTTGCATTGGACGTCATGCGCCCTGCGCGGCCCCGGCCATCCTAGGGCTGGCGTATTGCGCGCGCATCACCCACCAGATGTTGCCAGCACTCCCTGTCGGTTCCTCCTACACGACGAACTGTGGCGCGAATGGGGCAATCGGCTGGCGGGTTAACGACTCCATCCGCAGGCTCGATTATAGACGCTGAAACCGAACGGGAGGTCCGATCATGGCCAATCGCGCGTTTCGCATTCTGCTTTTCAGCGCTGCCCTGGCGGCGCCCGCCACCGCCGCGCTGCCGCAGGAACACGTCCACACTGCGCGCGCGCTGCCTGCTTTCGAATCCAGCTTCGCGCGGTTCGAAGCGCTTCCGCCCGCGCCCGAACCGGCAGGCCATGTGGTCGATCTCGAGACGTTCGAACCGCCGGTGGAGGCACTGCCTGCAGCGCGCCCGATCGCCGGCGGGGTGGCATCCTATTACGGACGTCGCTTCCATGGCCGGCAGACCGCCAATGGCGAGCGTTTCGACATGCATGCGATGACCGCCGCGCACCGCACCCTGCCCTTCGGCACTCTGGTCGAAGTGACCAATCCGGTAACCGGCAAGCGCGTCACCGTGCGGATCAACGACCGCGGGCCCTTCCACGGTGGGCGCGTGATCGACGTGAGCCGCGCGGCCGCGACCGAGCTCGGGCTGATCCGCCGCGGTCACGGGCATGTGGAGCTGGCCGTCCTCGACCAGTAAGCCGAATTCAGGCGGCGAGTTCGGGCTGGTCCGACGCCGGTACGAGCGGCGCGGTTTCGAACTGCGCTTCCACCGACAGCTTGACCGCCGCGGCGACATTGCGCACGCCGAGCTTGCTCAGCACGTTGGCGCGGTGCAGTTCGACCGTGCGCGGGCTGATACCCAGCGAACGCGCGACTTCCTTGCTCGAATGCCCTTCGCATACCGACGAGAGGACTTCCTTCTCCCGCGGCGAGAGCAGGCCGATACGCTGCTTGGCGCGCGCCTGTCCGAGCGTCGCGGTGGCCGATTGCCACTTGCTCGCCATGATCGCGGCGAGGTTGCGCTGCATTTGCGTGGGTTCGAGCGGCCATTCGAGATAGCCTGCAGCGCCGCTGCCCAGCACCTCCATCACATGGCCGATGCTCGCTTCGCCCGCATAGGCGACCAGCGGGTAATAGCGCTCTGCCGCGCGCAGCGCCTGCTGCGTCTCGGCCAGCTGCGTTCCTTCGTCATGGACCAGCAGCCAGGCCTGTTCGGGCCAGCGGCTGCCAAGATCCTCGAGCGTGTCGGCGGGCACCACATAGCCCATGCCCGAAAGCGCGAGCGTCAGCTCGTGCCGGTTGCGATAGTTGTTGTCGACGACAACAAATACAGTGTCTTGCATCGCGTGACGATCCCGTTTTCCGTCAATCCCCCCAAACCGGCGAAGGCGATGGTTATCCCCGGCTCGTTTGCCAAGCCTATGCCCAACCCGGTATTAACCGTAGTCGTCCGAATGGATGACATGTCGGCGCATGTCATGCACATGAACCACGTAGTTCCACGTGGTTTTGCGCCGAATCGGGTGCGGTGCGGTAGAGCGATACCGGAGCGGTAGCCGGGCGCGGTTACGTGCGAACCCGATCCCCTTGCACGTCGTCCGATTGAATGACATCCAGTAAGGGCACGCAGACTTTCGCCGCGCGCATCGCAGGGGGACCCACAGATGGATGACAGCCAGGCCATCCGCCAGATCGCCACCGCCGCGAGCGAGGAGGACGTGCTCGCGATCGCGCGCGCGTTCTACCGCACGCAGGGATTCGCCGCGCTGAGCTACGCACGCCCCTCGCGCGACAACCCGGGGCGCAGCGAGGTGACCTCCTTCGGCTTTCCCGAGGGCTTCGTCGCCGACTATCGCGACGGTCTCGCCGAGTTCGACCCGCTCCCCGGGCTCGCCGCGCGCGCGGGGCGGCCGGTGCGCATTCTCGACATCGTCGAGGGCCGGCTGTCCGCCAACCAGCAGCTCTTCGTCGACACCGCGCGCAAGCATGGGCTGACCGACGGCTTCCTGCTGCCCACCTTTGGCCCGCGCCAGCACATCGTCGTCTTCTCGATCACCATGGCCGAGCACGAGGACCGCATCGCGCATGCCGATGTGCCGATCCTCCACAGCGTGGCGCAGGCGGCGCATTTGCGGATCGACCAGCTCGCCTCGGAAGAGGTCGCGCGCCCGCACCTGGCTCCGCGGGAGATCACCATCCTGCACTGGATCGCGCGCGGCAAGAGCAATGAGGAGATCGCGATGATCCTCGGCAACAAGCGCCCCACCATCGCCACGCACATCAAGCGCATCTTCGCCAAGCTCGACGTGTCCGACCGCGCCTCGGCCGCGGTCAAGGGGCTCAAGTTCGGTTTGATCAATGTGTAGGTTTGCGAAGCCGCATCTGCGGGAGATTCTTTGCTTTTCGAAGCCGCATCCGCGGCTTCGTCCTCGGGGCGGTTCCTCCGTCGCTGCGCTCCTGCGGGCCCCTGCGGGCGGCCGTGCAGGTGGCCTTCGGCCAGCTGCGTCTTCGACTACGCTTCCGGCCTTGCCTCGCCTGCGGCTCGGAACCAGAGCGCTCCTCTATCCTACCGCGCAAGTTCCGTTCGCGACCAGCGAACGGCAAGCGCGACCGCGCGCCCGCAGCGGGTGCAGCTTGCTGCACGTCTAGCGAGGACGAACCGACGGATGTCGGTTCGAAACACAAGGACTCCCGCTTTCTCTCACCCATCTCTCACCCTCCCTCTCCCCACACGCACCCCCTCTCACCCCATCTCACCCCCTACCCCTCATCTCCCTCCATCTCCGCCAACGCGCGGGCCAGCTCTTCCTCGCTGGTCAGCAGCCACCATTGCGCAAGCCCGGCGCAGAAGGCTTCGAACTGCGCGCCCTCGACCGTCTCGGCATCGCCCTGCTGGTGCGGTGCGGGGGCGTCGGCGGGGCGGTCTTCCTCCATTTCGCGCAGGATCCTGACGAGCGGCGGATAGTGCGGGCAGTCGCGGCATTCGGGCCAGTCGGGCGCGTCGCAGCACGGCCCCTCGCCCGCGATGTTGGGCACGGGTTCGGGGCCCCGCGCGCCGCGGCGATAGTGCTTCTGTCCGCGATCGGTGCCGAAGCGCGCGCCCACGCAATCGCAGGGCGGCTCGCCCAGGTCGGGCAGGTCGGAGGTCGGCGCGGTCCGCTCGCTTCCCTCCGAAGTCTCCGGAGACATGGCCCGAGACATGAACCGCCTGTTACACGGTCCAGGCGAAGAATCTTCGCGCCCCTCCTGCGCGGGTTCGGCTGGCTCGGGATCCGCCACTTCCGCCTCGATAGGCTCGCCGCGGCGCAGCCGCAGGATCATGCCGTCGAAATCCTCCGCGAGTGCCTCGATCCGTTCATCGCCGCGCATCCGGTCGAGCCGCCCGAGATGCGCGAGCAGCATGCGCGAACCGACGAGGTCGCCGTGATACCACACCTCCTCCTCGACCCCGTTCATGGCGTAATCGGCGAGCTTCGCCTCGGCCGCGCCGCGCGCGACCACCAGCGCCGCATCCCAGGCGCGCCCGAAGGCGGGCGCGGTAGCAGGTCTGGTGCGACACCCGCGCCCGCCGCGCCGCCGCGCGCACACTGCCGGTGGTCGCGAGCGCCTCGAGAAAGGCCACCTGCCGCTCGACCACGAACTGGGTCTGCGGGGCGCGGTCGTCCTCTGCGTGGAGGTCGGTGTGGAGGATGATTGGGTGGGTTACGGGAGTGTCGGGGGCGGTCTGCATCGGTTCGCCTTGCTTGTGAGGAAGGGAACCGGCTTAGTTATACATTGGGGGGCGTTTAGGACAGACCAACCCTCCCACCTCATACTTGGATACAAGGCTGCCGCGATCTTAGCCGCTTGCGCGTTCGAACCTCTGGTTTTGACAAGATGATACTTAGAATGGTTGAACAATAGTTGGTAAGCTAAGTCAGTTGACCTCGGCAAAAGAAGCAAGTCAGTTGACCGTCTCGATTCCGCATGGAGAAAGCGAAGCTTTCTCAGGCTCCGAATATAGCTGCGCATGGAAGTTATTTGCGAATATCCACCGAAACACGGCACCACATACTTGAATTTCCCACGATAACTTATGACCCTTGAAGTCACATATAAGGTGGGGACTGATGCGGGAAGAACAAATTGAGAAAGTTAAGTCGCGCTCGAAAGTGATTGAATCGCGTTTCGACGAATTCATGAGACTTCTCGGTGAGACCACGGATGCAGATGGCCGGGCCTTTGACATTTCCAAAATCCTGCCTGAAACCGATAGCTCAATAAGCGACCTTAGGGCTCGAACCGCTGCCATAGCTGGACTCGTTGCTAAATTCGACGATCACGGCGCTAGCACTGCGCCTCTTGCCGATTTTACGGCATTCCAGAATGCTGCCAACGCTGTAACCAATTCAATTAAGCAGTGCGGGGATACGATTCATAATAACGTGAAGGCGCATAACGGTTTACGCGCTATTGATTATGACTCCCTCGTATTCACATGGAAGAACGGTCAAAGCCTAAATTTACAGGGCCCATTTAAAAGCCTATTTGATAACACGGAGGCCTATACAAAGGCCTTTCAAGTTCTCTTTCAGACGATAAATCCGTCTAGATCATCTTTTAATTTTTCGTCAGCCACTAAGTCACTTTCTCAAGCTATTGCTAAAGGATCACTCGCCCGCGAAGATTTGCAAACCTCTCTAGCGAAAGCAAAAGCTGATCTGAAAATCATCAATACGCGCAAATCCGAACTCGATAACATTCTCAACAAAGCTACAGCCGATCACGTTTCAATCTCAAAAATAAGCGCCGAAGTTTCAGAACTTCTGGCCAATATTTCGGCAAAGAACGATGAGACGAACGCACTTAGCACTAGAGCGGAGGAGTTACGGAGTCGAATAAACGCATACGAAGGCGATTTCCAAGGGTTTCAAGATCAACTGGATGATATGCGCAGCAATTACGCTACAAACGATGAGAAATTAATTTCACTTATTTCGCGATTTAATGACCATGCGAAAAGCTTTGATGAAATGATCCAGCGTTCCGATCAAATGCTGAGTGCGTCTACGGTAGCCGGGCTCGCATCAGAGTTTGGTACGATAAGAACCGATTTAAGCGATAAGTTGGATGCCGCGCACAAGTCCTTTAATCGCGCAATCGGTTTCCTCTTTGCGTCCGCCTTACCACTAATATTATTCGTTTTCGCGCCCTTCATCGTTGCAATCTTTCCCGACAACCCAAATCTCGTGAAGGCCATCACTGGGTCAGCGGGGTCGCAAACTGGGTGGCATTACTTCGGCCAAGTTATCGCTCGTTTTGTAATTTTACTACCGGCAATCTGGTATGTAACCTTCTGCACAGCAAGATATAATGCTTTATTCCGCCTGAAGGAGCATTATGCTTATAAGTATTCCATGGCGGTTGCGGTAGATGGCTTTAAAAAGCAGGCACCCCAACATGAAGGAATGATAGCGGCCCTCGTTTTCGAGCAACTCGCATTCAATCCAGCAGACAAACTCGGGAAAAAATTTGATAGCCCGGAAAGTCCGCCAAATCCTATTGCGCGGCTTTTGTTAGATCGCCTTCGTAAAGAAAAGGACGACGAGTAATTGAACCGACATAAATCAGATTTTTCGGCTTTTCGCACTAGGATATGGGCGTTTTCCTACCTTACCGGCTACTGCTTCCGCACTCGAACGACGAGTTAAATACAGGTCCGTATAGCTCCCGCCCTCCGCAGTCTGCAAATACGTTCTAGATTTCGATTACAATTTCCTTAGCCGGAAATACTTTCGCCCAAGCAAAGGGGGCCTTTATGCTTAAATCTCATACTCTCGCACCTATCGTTGCAATTATTGCGTTGGCGGGGTGCAATGACGACGCTGCTGTTACAAGCCAAAATGAAAAAATATCCGATTTGGCCCAGCAGTATCCCAGAATTGATCCGGGAAATATTGCTATTCCTCCAGCTAGCGCACTCACGCGTCCAGATTTTGACATTGGTGGCTACTGCCTGGCGCAGGAGGAAGCCGGGAATGGGTCATTTGAAATGTGTTTGGAGGTTCTCGGCAGAGAACTCTTGGCTTTGGGTGGTCCGCGGTAAGAGACGATCATGGCATGCGTAGCGCGAGCTATGGGGCTGCCCTCCGCTACCGCTCCAGCATCGGCTTGAGGTACTGCCCCGTATAGCTCCCATCCACGGTTGCCACTTCCTCCGGCCCCGCCCTACGCCGGGGCAGGCTCGTTCCGGGTTGCGCGATCCAGAAGCGGCTTGAGGTACTGGCCGGTGTAGCTACCCTCGACGGTTGCGACGTGTTCCGGAACGCCCTGCGCCACAACCTCGCCCCCGCGCACACCACCGCCCGGCCCCAGATCCAGCACATGGTCCGCGGTCTTGATCACATCGAGATTGTGCTCGATCACCACCACCGAATTGCCCTGCTCGACCAGCCGGTGGAGCACTTCGAGGAGCTTGCGCACGTCCTCGAAATGCAGGCCCGTGGTGGGCTCGTCCAAAATGTAGAGCGTCTGCCCCGTGCTGCGCTTGGCGAGTTCCTTGGCGAGCTTGACGCGCTGCGCCTCGCCGCCCGACAGCGTGGTCGCCTGCTGGCCGACCTTGACGTAGC
>LWDU01033299.1_pt1 | contig 96577 bp, 82 predicted proteins | sample 727161 | NCBI WGS metagenome assembly LWDU01 (sample SAMN04566230, study PRJNA314399) | hydrothermal vent metagenome | isolation source: deep sea hydrothermal plume seawater | place: Mexico: Gulf of California, Guaymas Basin | collected 2004-07-11 | reverse complement strand
TAGATACAAGAAAGCGAAAGATAAAGGGCTTGGATAAGTTCGTTAAATCGATTAAAACTGAAGCTAATATTAATTAGAAGAGGGCGAGATTATGAGTGAAGAGAATGTACAAAACGTAAATGTTACTAACATGGTACCTCTACACGTGAGAGTTACTAGTATAGACATCGAATTTAGCAATGTTGTTTCCTTGACCTTTAAAGCCTTCTTCGCCTCTATATTCGTTTCTTTAGTAATTTTGGGGGTTCCGGCTCTAATATTTGCTGTACTTACTAGGTGAAATTTTGCAGGAGCCTTGCAGGAGCTTTATGATTTATTCTACAAGCGGTCTATATACTGGCGTTATAAAGGGGGAGTCTGGACTGTGACTCCGGTTGTCGCGGGTTCAAACCCCGTCAGTCACCCCATTATATTTCCATTCTTCCTTCTTTCTAATCCCGTCTTCACTCAATCAGGTCGACTGGACATGAATTGAACGTGAGCGACTTCAATAAAGGCTTCTTGGATAACTAAGCGAAATTCGTTCGATAGTGCTGCTCATCTGTTAATATTAAAACAAGATTCTAGGGGGCATTCTGATCGCTGCGGATAACAAGAAGACAGTCAATCACAGACCAATCCAGATTGATGAGTTGAATACAGCTTTGCCACAATCTCTGCAGCAGTCAGAGAAGGGTATTCTGAGTATAATCGCTAGGGTCTATCGAAGTCTGTCTCAAATCATGACCGGCATGTACACCGGCACAGGCTGCGGTGGTGCGCCACTAGAGTTTCACAAATTCAGTGATGAAAAGAAAACCCCACCAACAAAGGTGTCGCTTTAATAGTTTCTTTAGCGCATGGCTCCCGAATGTAATTCGTGTAGAATACACGCCGTTTTGCGCCCGTAGCTCAACCGGATAGAGCACCGGCCTTCTAAGCCGGGGGTTGCAGGTTCGAGTCCTGCCGGGCGCGCCAAACAAAGAAGCCCGCTCAACCGGGTAATTTTGCGGAATCTGGCAGCAAAGAAGATCCTGTTAAAAAGCATATACTTATAAAAAACAATAATTTACTAAAGATAGCTATAGTAAAGCCGATATTAGAATAAGCAACATGGCTTAGGCTAGGATTAAGTTCTTAGTGCTAGGCCTTTTTTTTGTCCTGAATTAGGATTTCACCACAAGCATGCTGTTGTGAAGAGAGAAGAAATCGACGATTAGTTCTGCTCGATCGGGTGCCTGCGGCTAGTTCTTCATCGATAATTGTCCGAGCTTCTCATTAGGACAGGCAATAACATCGTCCTGCCCCTCAACTCGCCACTTGGTAAAAGGGATTAGTTGATACTTGCCGCTCTTTCGAGCTTTACGATCTTTTCTTCTGGCTTTAGATCCATCAAATTTTCTAGTGTCAAAACAGTACAAGTTATAATCACAGGGAAGGTGGGAGAGCAGTTCGTCGCGAGAGGAAAATGAAAGCTGTTTCCCATAGGTAACTTCACAGACAAGAATTGGTCGGTTGCGTTCGATTGTCTCTACCAGGCCAGCCAGTGCAAGCTTTTCATAACCTTCAACGTCAATTTTTACTAAGCCGATATTGCTTATGTTTTTTTTCTGAAAATAAAAATCTCCTTTAACCAACTGCAATTTGCCGGCTTCAACATTTCCTTTACTCGTCGTATCAGCGTCGAAGGAACCAATCCCTTGATTTCTTCCCGTAGGCGCAAAGAATACCTGGGCCCCATCTTTATCGCTGAGGCCTAGCTCGTGCAGGGTGATGCTTTCGAGACTATTAAGCGTAATGTGGTGTTTTAGCTTTGCATTAACCATAGAGTAGGGTTCGAAGGAATGTATTTCCTTGGCAACAGTGCTCATAAATATTGAGTGTTGTCCTATGTTTGCTCCAACATCACAAAATACTAAATTTTCGGGTGATTCTTTTTCGGCGGCACGTTCGAGTTTAGTAAACGTATCTCGAAGGAAAAAAAGCAGAGGCTTCTCAAAGGCTCCGTAGTAGAAAATATTAAACTCAATACTGTTATTTAGATTACCCTCATAGTGCATTCCGAAAAAATCTATTGAAAAAGGGGCATCCGGTGCTCCTTTCTTAGTTGAAAGGTGTTTATAAGATACTCTTTTGAGTTTTTGAGGAATCCAAGAGAGATTCCAGACGAAATGAGCCAGATATTTAGTAATACGCACGAGCCTAAATTACTCCATGGTAAGCTTTGTTTGCTTCTCCAGCAGGGAGATTGGCATGGGCATCATATCTGCTTTCATGTAAAGAGGGTGAGTTGGTTGCATAGAAGCATTTAGTTTTAGGGCTTTGAGACCTGGATAGCGACTTAAGATAAAATCTGCCCGATCAAGAAATGCGCCATTGTTGCCCCAGCAGGCAAGTGTCATGTGATTACGTTTAATTGCACTACTAATCCAACGGTTATTGGTTGGTCCTATCGGGTCATCTTGTTTGTACAAATCGTCAGGATAAGGAGAGCGGTAGGCAAATAAGTTAACTATTTCCATGCCAGAAAATCCCCAACTTCTGGCGAAGCCCACGCATCTTCGAATCGTAGGGTCATCCTGGCGATGATCCGCTGTGGAGGGGTTTAGCCCTATGAACAGAGCTGAGTCAGATCCATCACTCCAGCTCCTACTGAGGCTGTATCGGTAGTTGCGGCAGCGAGAAAATGCAGCTTTTTGTGAATTATATTGCATTTTTTAATTGTGTTTGTTTTCTGACAGACTTTTTGGCAGAAATGAATAATAATTAGTTAGTTACTCGAGGTAAGAGTTTTCGTCAAGCCTTAGATAGTTGGCCTAGATTTCGAATACTGCGCCAGAGGAGGCATTAGTAGCAGATTGCAAGGTGGCCACCCCCTTCAAAGCATCTCTAGATTCCTTTCCGCGCTTTCCATTTGTGTTTCATTCTCTAAAAAAACTCAAACTCCGCATCTCAATTGATTTCATCGTCACAATCCGTTTTTCGCATAAAGGTCACGAATAACATTCCATTATCGTTTGCTTTGTGATTTTGATTGGCAGTGGAGTTGTCGCTAGCCAAGTACAGTGCCATTAAAGCGATGGCCGGTATCATTGGCTATAGTCTGCTCAAGTGCACAATTTGGTTTATTTTTTCTTAGTTTTGCGTCAGATTGTACTATTAGCAAGCGGAGAACATCATGTTAGCTGTTATCGGAGGCACAGGTCTCTCAGCAATCAATTGTTTTACTATTGTTGGTACTGAGGAGGTGAGCACCTCTTTTTCAAGCTCCGCTGTGGAAGTCACTATATGTGAGTCTTATGGTCAGCGAGTAGCTTTTCTGCCACGTCATGGTGCCGGTCGGACGGTGCCGCCACATAAAATAAACTATCGTGCCAATATTGCTGCTTTGAAAAAACTCGGTGTTGAAAAAATTGTTGCTATTAATGCAGTTGGAGCCATTCATCCAGATCTCATGCCTGGTAGCTTTGCAGTGCCCCATCAGCTAATTGACTACAGCCATTCCAGGGAGTCTACGTTCTTTACTAACACAGATGCCGAAGTCATCCACATAGATTTCACAGCTCCGTTTGCTGAAGAGCTCAGACAGGTACTCATTAACTCAGCTACACTAATAAACACTGTAGGAGGACGTGGGGTTTCTGTCTTGAATGATGGCGTCTACGGAGTGACCCAAGGCCCTAGGCTGGAAACGGCTGCAGAGATAATGAAGCTCAAGTCGGACGGGTGCGATATGGTGGGAATGACTGCAATGCCTGAGGCGGCGCTGGCCAGAGAATTGGGAATTGACTACGCCTGTTTAGCTATTTCGGTGAATTGGGCAGCGGGACTTAGTGAAGACTTGATTAGTCTCGATGAAATTCGAGCAATACTTGCTGGCTGTATCGGTACGGTAGAATCAGTTCTTCAATCTGTGGTGGCTGAGCTGTCCACCTAACAGGCGCTTTCTCTTTCTTCTTTAGACTTCAATTTTGAATAGCAACTCGAGCCCGCAAAACAATGTTAGCTAAAATACAAATTAAAATTCGGTTTCGGCTACGGGGATTTCTGGTACTTCATAGGGTTTTACCATAATTACCAAACCTAAAGCTGGATGGTCGACATAGTGAAATTCTTCGCTTCGCATGTCTCGGCTCTGTTGTAGATGAAATATTTGTCTGATGTGATATTCCGGCGAGCCAACTGCAGGAATGGTTGGAGGTTTGATTGCTGCGGGGTAATCAGGTAATTGCCATGGTTGGCCAGTGTTTGCCACTGCGGAAAATTCAGATAACCAGAGATCGGCATCAACAACAACTCTATTTTCATTGTCATTAAATCTTAGGATAAGGCTGCCTTCTAATTCAAAATGTTGACCATAGGCGAGACCACCACGGACAAAAACAGGTTTTGAATCATCTAGATCTACTACAGGCTGACGCCAAAGGCCATGAAAGAGCAAGCGATGATCAGATGAGCGTTCGATCGAGCGATTAGTTTGTTGGAATTCACTTTCAGAGGGCGGTAATTGCAAAAATTCATCTCGATCAACATCAACAAATTGAAATGAGCTTCCGACACTTTGCTGAAGTGGGCCTTTAGATAGAATTAATTCATTTCTCCTTTCCGTTTCGCTAAGCAAATTTGTGGGGTTAGGCTCAGAAGTATCCGAATTCTCGGGTTCGATCTCTATACTGGAAAAATTACCAGAGATAAGGAGCTCTTCGATCATTAGTAGATCGCTTAATTGTCTCAGCTCATTGATGTTGGCGGGATAAATCAGTAGCGTGCCATCAACATCCCATCGCTCCTCGGCACGGTCTGCCGCAAGCTCATTAGAAAATATGCTCACTTCAATTTGAAACCAGCGTCGATTATCCTGGCCATTAACAATCGAGCTAGCCAATAAGAATATAAATATTAGCGCGCTACAAGATAATCGCTGGTTTAGTCCATTCTGAAAGTGGCTTCGAGTCATGCGGCTTTTTTCTCATTAATTTTCAGTCGACTTAAGAGTTGATCGATAAACACTAATCTATCCTCAGCGTTTTCAGTCTCATGAGAGAACTGTAAATGGTTCGCTCCAGACAGTTTATATCGATTTGGTTCATCTTGTATCAGTTGTACGATAGATAGAGGGTCAACTTCAGTTTGAGCCGAAAACTCTATGCGCCCCTTACTGATATTGGCATTTATTTTCTTAATACCAAAAGTCGCAGCCCGAAGCTTTAGGTAAGTTAACTGAAACAATAATTTCAAAGGTTCTGGCAGCAAACCGAACCTATCAATCATTTCAACCTGTAGTTCTTCTAACTCTTCGCTATCGGCGCTGGTGGAAATTCTTTTATACATGATGAGTCTTAAGTGGACATCAGGCAGGTAATCCTCGGGAATCAATGCTGGAATTCGGAGGTTAATGTCGATGGATTTGCCCATATCTAAATCTGGGTTTGGTCTGCGCCCAGACTTAATGGCATTAACAGCCTCTTCTAACATTTCTGTATAAAGTGAAAAACCAATTTTTTGCATGTGCCCACTTTGCTCGTCTCCGAGCAATTCACCTGCACCCCGTATTTCTAAGTCATGACTCGCTAAAGTGAAGCCGGCGCCTAAAGTTGAGGCTGCTTGAATAGCATCAATGCGTTTTTGGGCATCTGGACCAAGTTTGCTATGACTGGGTATTAGTAGATAAGCATAGGCCTGGTGATGGGACCTGCCTACCCTTCCTCTAAGTTGGTGAAGCTGAGCTAGGCCTAGCTTGTCTGCGCGGTCTATAAGGATCGTGTTTGCGCTAGGTACGTCTATACCGGTTTCGATGATCGTCGTACAAACTAGAATGTTGTAGCGCTTGTGGTAGAAATCAGCCATTACTTTTTCCAAGTCCCGTTCCGGCATCTGCCCATGTGCGATGCAGACGCGAGCTTGAGGAATCATTTCCTGGACATGTTGTGCCGCTCTGTTAATGGACTTTACTTCATTGTGCAGGTAGAACACTTGGCCGCCACGTAACAACTCTCTGGATATTGCTTCTTTTACTAAACTATCTTGTTTTTCTCTAACAAACGTTTTTACTGATAAGCGCTTTGCCGGAGGTGTAACAATTAGAGAAAGGTCACGAATGCCTGCTAATGCCATATTAAGAGTTCTTGGTATAGGGGTGGCAGTTAATGTCAGTATATCTACGTTCGCTCGCAGTGACTTCAGCTTTTCCTTTTGCCTTACTCCGAATCTATGTTCTTCGTCAATGATCAATAACCCAAGATTGTTATAATTAAAACCTGCAAAAAGCAATTTGTGGGTACCAATTAATATATCTATTTGTCCTGTAGCTATTTTCTTTATGCTTTCAGCTTGTTCAGTGGCTGATTTGAATCTGGAGATAACATCAATTACGAACGGCCAGTCGGCGAAGCGATCCTTGAAGCTTTCATAATGTTGCTGAGCTAAAAGGGTCGTAGGTACAAGCATGGCGACTTGCTTGTTGTTTTGAGCAGCGACGAAAGCAGCACGCATGGCGACTTCAGTTTTCCCGAAGCCAACATCACCACAGACTAACCTGTCCATTGCTCGACCATTTTCCATATCGCCAACCACTGCTGCTATTGCAGAGACTTGGTCAGCAGTTTCCTCAAATGGAAAACTAGTTGCAAACTTTTCATATTCCGCGGGCTCGCACTCATAGATGAAGCCTTTTTTTGCTTCCCTTTGTGAGTAAATATCTAGAAGCTCAACGGCGACATCATGAATTTTTTCGGCAGCTTTACGCTTTGTTTTCAGCCATTGGTCAGAGCCTAAATGGTTGAGCGGTGCTCCATCTTGGTCTGTCCCACTGTAACGACTTATGAGATGAAGTGATGCCACCGGGACATATAGTTTCGCCGCATTCGCGTATTCAAGAGAGAGGAATTCAGTGGCTTCACCATCGGTAATTATGGTTTTGAGCCCCCTATAACGACCGACACCATGATCAAGATGTACTACAGCATCGTCTATGTGGAGTTCTGTGAGGTTTTTAACAATAAAGTCTGTATTATTTTGCGATTGGCCTCGCCGACGACGCTGAGCCACTCGATTACCGAATAGCTGCGCTTCGGTAATTAGTACTAATTGTTCTTCCTCCAGCCACATTCCTGCATCTAGAGGGGCAATGCAAATTCCTATAGTCGCTTCGCTGATCAGAAAGTTTTGCCAATGTTCGAAAGGGGTAGGGACTATCTCAATTTGTCTAAAGAGTTCTAGCATTGTTTCTCTACGTCCAGCAGATTCTGCGCAAAATAATATTCGACATTCTTGCTGTTTAATAAATTCCCGAACAGTGCTGAATGGCTGCTGAAGTTTAGTGTTGCTGCTAAGGTCTGGGAGTGCTCGTGCGCCAAGGCTGGTGCTACTGGAGCCTTTTTTGAATTGGATTTGCGGAAATTGTTTTAATTGATTTAATACTGAGTCTGCTGATAAAAATACATCATTGGGATGCAGTATAGGTCGATAGCGGTCAATCAGGCGATCTTCGTAACGGTTTTCTATATCTTCCCAAAATTTGTTACCGGCTATAGATATTTGACCCACCCGGCAACAAATTGTTGATTCTGGGAGATAGTCAAACAATGAATTTAGCTCATCGAAAAACAAAGACAAGTAGTATTCTAACCCCGGTGAACTAATGCCATCGCTGACATCTTGATAGAGCGGGCATTGGCGCAAATCGATATCGAACTGTTCTTGAAAATTACTGCGAAATTTTGCGATACCAGCACTATCTAGAGGAAATTCTCTACTAGGCAATAATTTTATTTCAGAAACTTGTTGATCAGAGCGCTGAGTTTCCGGATCAAAAATTCGCAGAGTTTCAATTTCGTTATCAAACAAATCGATTCTGTATGGAAGCCGACTACCCATCGGGTAGATATCTATTATGGATCCGCGAACGGCAAATTCCCCATGCTGAAGGACCGCATCGACAGACTGGTAGCCCACCTTGACCAGCTCTCCGCGGAAATCATCTATATTTAAAATTTGCCCAATAGACAAATCCAAGCTGTTTGCCGAGACATATCCCTTGGGAGGTAGTTTGTGCATCAAGCTGCTTATAGAAACAACTAAAATACCTCTTTCGAGTTGAGGTAAATGGAACAATGCGCTGAGCCGATCCGAGATTATGTCTTGGTGAGGCGAAAAATTATCATAGGGCAGCGTCTCCCAATCAGGAAGGCTAAATACACCTAGATCTTCGTTGTTTGCAAAAAAATATTTTAATTCGCGTTTGAATCGGTCAACAGATGCATTGTCTTCACAACAAAGTAACAATGGTCCAGAGCAATTGGCTGCTGCATTGGCAATAGCCAGACTTATTGCGCTACCAAGGGCATCATCCCAATAGGTTACTTGGAGATTGTCACTGGGTAAGGGTGGATTAAAAATGTCAGACATGGAGTAAGCTGAGCGTGCGAGGCATATGCTGCTAATTGACTTTGGGAAGATTAATTGTATCCCATTTGGGTGCGGTCGGCTTGGAAGAAATTGTGGTTATTACTAATAATAATTGTTCACTAAGTTGCACTAGGATTCCTTTCGCAAGATAATACCGCCCTTTTCAAGACTAGCAAATTTAAAAAGGAGACTTCGTGGACCGTCCAAGCATAGATGATTATTTTGGTGACTGGAAACAGCGAGAAGCACTAGTACAGGAAATGATCCCGGTAATAGGGCGATTATTCAGCCAAAGAAATGTCGCCATTTATATTTACGGTCGTCCTCTGCATAATCGTTCTGTTACTTTTATCATGAAGTCACATCGATTCGTGCGCCAAATTGAACGAAACGAAATGTCCGAATTCGAGACCTATCCGGTATTGATGGCGGTGGCAAAGTTGGACCTTTGGCATTCTCAAATTGACCTCGGAAAGCTCACTGTCAGCTTCATGGAGCAGCTAGAAAGTAAAGGGGCAGATGCTCAAGATGTCGATACTTTCGCCGTCGAGGAACTAGATTATCTTGCTGGCGTTTCTGAAGCGCCAATTAAAAAACCTCAAGACGTTGTGCTTTATGGATTTGGTAGGATTGGCCGACTAATGGCTCGTTTGCTGATAGAGCGGACCAGTACTCCAGATATCATGAGATTGCGAGCTATTGTAGTGCGCCCTGGCCAGGTAGGGGATCTACAAAAGCGAGCGAGCTTATTTACCTCTGACTCCGTTCATGGTGCTTTTCAAGGTACTCTGCGAGTAGATGAAGAAAATAATTGCTTGATCGCAAATGGTAATGTGCTGAAAGTTATTTACGCCAATAGCCCGGAAGAAATTGATTACACGAAGTATGGGATTGATGATGCGCTGATTATTGATAATACCGGAAAGTGGAGAGATGAGGCAGGGCTGTCGCTGCACCTTCAATCAAATGGTGCGGGGAAGGTTCTATTAACGGCCCCAGGTAAAGGGGATCTAAAAAATATTGTCTACGGTATTAATGATGATCAAATGAATAGCGATGATAAAATTGTTACCGCAGCCTCATGCACTACAAATGCGATTGCCCCGGTTTTAAAAGTTGTAAATGACAAGTTTGGTATCTGTAATGGGCATGTTGAAACAGTTCACGCCTACACCAATGACCAAAATCTTATCGACAACTATCATAAAGGTAGTCGACGTGGTCGCAGTGCAGCGCTCAACATGGTGCTTACTGAAACTGGAGCAGCAAAAGCGGTAGTTAAGGCGATTCCAGAACTAGAAGGAAAACTTACCGGAAACGCAATTCGAGTTCCGATCCCCAATGTTTCTATGGCAATCATGAACCTCACGCTTGAAAGGGAAACTAGTAAAGAAGAGCTTAATGAGTACCTGCGAGACATAGCACTTCATTCAAAATTGCAAGATCAAATTAGTTACACTGAATCAGCAGATGCTGTTTCCAGTGATTTCGTTGGAACCCGAGAGGCTGGCATCGTTGACTCCAATGCTACTATCGTCAATGGTAGAAATTGCGTGTTGTATTTATGGTACGACAATGAATTTGGCTACTGCTGCCAAGTTGGGCGTATGGTATATAAAATGGCTGGTGTCAATTTGAGACAATACCCCTTGGAAGAATGATTTGACTTTGAACAATATGTTCAGTCACTAGATTGCGATTGCTTACTTTGATTGATTCCAACTAGCAGACTAGGTTATTAGCTTCTCCGGCGAAACCATATGAGAAATTTATTGCGCCACCACAGTTTTTCCGTTTTGTTGTTCCTTGTGTTCGTTGGGATTGTATTTTCATATGCTGATGATGAGTTTGAATTAATTGAACTATCTGGATTCACGATGGGTACTTCGTACAATGTTCAATTGGTCGAAATGCCGGTTGATATGTCACAGGAACAAATAGCCCTTCAAGTTTCAGAGATTCTCGAAGAGTTGGATAAGGGTATTTTTTCTACCTATACAGTGGCGTCAGAACTGTCCAGATTAAATCGGTACGAAGTAAATTTACCTTTTACTGCGTCTCGCGAAATGATCGAAGTTCTCTCTGAGGCACAGGACGTTGGCCAGCTATCCAACGGCGCTTTTGATGTAACCGTTGGTCCATTAGTTAATCTTTGGGGGTTTGGTCCTTCAATAAGTGGCGACTTTGACGCGGTGCCGGAGCAGGATGCCTTAGACGAGGCGCTGAGAAAAGTTGGTTATCAGCATATTGAAATCGATAAGGTTAATTTAGAAATTGTGAAGCTCTCTGAGATATCAATTGATTTGTCAGGCATCGCAAAGGGTTATGCAGTAGACGAATTAGCGGTTTACTTTGATGGTATGGGTGTAGATAACTACTTTCTCGAAATTGGTGGCGAATTAAAAATCAAAGGATACAAGCCGGGAAGGATAAGTTGGGTGCCTGCGATAGAAGCGCCGCACGATACTGAAGCCCAAGTGTACGAGGTGTTTTATACCAAGGGTGAGTCAATAGCCGTCGCTGGCTCCGGAGACTACAGAAACTATTTTGAAGAGGGTGGGGTTCGTTACTCACATGAAATTGATCCCCGCACCGGCAGGCCAATCTCTCATACTTTAGCCGCCGCTTATGTCATAGACGAGTCAGCTGCTAGAGCGGATGCTCTAGCGACTGCGTTTATGATTTTAGGATTGGAGAAGTCGATCGAATTAGCGACGCGCGAAAACCAGGCGGCTTATTTCATTTTCGACGATGGTGATAATGGATTCTCTGCATCGATCACAGCAGAATTCAATCACTTCCTCGAAGCCCCGCGATGAGTGCTAGAAAACTGCCACCTTCTCACGTTTAGTTAATCGAACTAGGCTAGGCTTAAGCTAATTCTTCATTTCAAGATGTTGGATATTATTAGAATTCATTACTTTTGCAATCATGAGGTAGAGCGCTCCGACCAGTTTGGTAAATTACTTCCTCATCACGGCTTTCAACTATTCGACTCTGTTAGAAGCTCATCGGAAAGCAACATTAAATGGCTTTGCCGCGTTTTCTATCTGTTCAATTTTGATCATAAAATAGCTAAATTCAAAGCACGTTTAGTCGGCGAGCAAGGGAAGTTAATATGAAGAGCTTAAACTTGTAAATAATCAGTGTGCAAGAGGCCTCTCGTCCACAAAACACTTGCTATCGCGATCTGTTATGTGTAAATTTCCATCCGCCGTGAGCGGTGGAGAATGGGGCTTTTCCGCTACTCTGAAAGCAGCTGTGAATGTTACAAGAACACGCTGTTCAAACAGGACTTGCACGATTAAGTTAAAGATAGCCCGGATACTAAGTGCAAGAGTTGCTAACTGCAGATGAGTTGACAGCAATTGTTCAAATTGACGCGTATCTGCGCCGATTGCGCGGAGTGGATTTTCTTAATGGGAAGTGACGGGCAGTTCTTGGCATTCTTTGCCAACGAGCATAATCGATTAGCTGATTATGCCGATGGCCTCACTGCCCCTGAAAGTTACAAGAGTTGGTTGTTTTTCCTCGCAGTCAAGGTGTCGAATCCCGAATCTGAATAAGTTGAGACTCTAGAGTTAGCTTCTGGGGTCGTTAGTCTTTGTGAAGTAAGAAGCTATGCGCCGGTTTTGCCGGAGTGGTCTAGCATTAGGCATAGGATATTGCACAAAGTTCGAAATTGTTAAGTGTGGTGGTCGGAGTTTAGAGCTTGGAATTATCAAACGAGTTTTTAGAAGGGCTAAGACCGTTCCTTTTCTATTCTGCAGCGGTGCTGGCGGTTGTTATCACGATGCTGGGCCTGTCCTTCTTTCTGGGTCAGAGAGTTTCGAGACCCGATAAAGATCTGCCTTTTGAGTCCGGCATCGTTTCCGTTGGCTCGGCTCAGTTTCGTATATCTGTTCATTTTTATCTTACAGCAATACTTTTTATCATCTTCGACCTCGAAGTGGTGTTCTTGTTCGCCTGGGCCGTAGCCGTTCGCGAAGCAGGCTGGCTAGGATTTATCGAAATAAGCGTCTTCATTTTTATATTGATTGTTGCGCTGTTTTATTTATGGAGAATTGGTGCTCTCGATTGGCGTACTCAGACCCAAAAACGTCAATTAGCAAACTTTGTCGGACCGGGTGGTGTAACTAATAAGAAGGAATTCAAGCTATGAATTGGGAATTACAAGCTGCAGATGAGGCGTCATCGACAAAACCGGGTGGTAGCCAGTTCGATGACTTCATACGCCGCAATGTAGTTATGACCAATTTAGAAGATATGGTGGCTTGGGGTCGAAAGAATTCTATCTGGCCCTTTAATTTTGGGCTTTCTTGCTGCTATGTCGAAATGGCTACTGCATTTACCTCACGTCATGATATAGCGAGATTTGGTGCTGAAGTTATCCGCGGCACGCCGCGGCAGGCGGATATGATAGTTATTGCAGGGACTGTATTTCGAAAGATGGCTCCTGTGGTGAAGTTGCTTTATGACCAATTACTAGAGCCCAAGTGGGTGATATCCATGGGTTCTTGTGCTAATTCAGGTGGAATGTACGATATTTATTCTGTGGTGCAAGGTGTAGATAAGTTTTTACCAGTAGATGTTTATGTCTCTGGTTGCCCGCCGCGGCCTGAAGCATTACTCCAAGGCTTAATCTTGTTACAAGAGTCTATTGGTCGAGAAAGGCGCCCCTTAAGTTGGGTAATAAATGATCAGGGCATTATCCAGAAAGAAGCACATCCAGTTCAGCGTGAGGTTCGCCATGTTGAGAGGATAGCAGCGACTGAGCTTCGCTCACCAGATGATGTTTAACCTTAAAAAACAATTAGCTATAATATTTATTTAAAGTAATATATAAAATGCAAGCTGCGAAAACTGAAATTCAGTTAGACCCTCAAGCAGAAACGCTGATGTCTAGGCTGCGCCAGGATTTCGGCGAACGAGTGCTTGCAGAGCAGCTAACTTGTGATGGAATTCCGACCGTATGGGTCGATCGTCAGCATATTCAGGGGCTGTTACAGAGTCTAAAAAATGAAACACAGCCTAAATTCGAGATGCTATTCGATATCACGGCGATTGATGAGCGGTTAAGAAGCAATCGAGATGGTCAGCCGCTCAGCGAGTTTACAGTGGTTTACCACCTTATGTCCTTTACGGGAAATTGCGATATTCGGGTCAAAGTGCCATTAAAGGATCGTGACTTGAGTCTTCCCACCATCGTAGATATTTGGCCAAATGCGAATTGGTACGAGCGGGAAACCTGGGACATGTTCGGCATCCAGTTCGATGGACATCCAAATTTATACCGAATAGTGCTTCCGCCTACGTGGAAAGGGCATGCGCTGCGCAAGGAGCACCCAGCTCGAGCTACTGAAATGGAACCTTTTTCACTGGATCAAGAAGCCGGTGATATCGAACAGGAGGCGCTAAAGTTCAATCCCGAAGAATGGGGCATGCAGCGAGAATCTGAAAATTCTGAATTTATGTTCTTAAATCTTGGGCCAAACCACCCAAGTGTCCATGGTGCTTTTCGCATAGCTTTGCAGCTGGACGGTGAAATCCTTGTTGATGCTGTGCCCGATATTGGATATCACCATCGTGGTGCTGAGAAGATGGGTGAGCGTCAATCTTGGCACACTTTTATTCCTTACACAGACCGAATCGACTATCTGGGTGGGGTGCTGAATAACCTGCCGTATGTGATGGCCGTCGAGAAAATGGCTGGCATTCAAGTGCCTGAGCGGGTGAAAGTTATACGCATCATGCTCTCTGAGATGTTCCGAATTTGTAGTCATTTGCTGTTCTATGGGACTTTCGCTCAGGACGTCGGCCAGCTCTCACCAATTTTTTACATGTTTGTTGAGCGTGAGCGCATCTTTAATATTATTGAATCAATTTGCGGTGCGCGCATGCATCCTGGTTGGTTTCGTATTGGCGGCGTTGCTCAAGACCTTCCAAATGGCTGGGAAACTCGCGTTCAAGATATTCTAGATTTCATGCCGGCTCGTTTGGATGAATATGACAGCATGGTAATGAATAACGGTATTCTTAAACGAAGAACACAAGGCATTGGAGCCTATGACACTCAAACAGCTTTTGATTGGGGTGTTACAGGAGCTGGACTCCGAGCTACTGGTCTTGAATGGGATTTTAGAAAGCAACGACCTTACAGTGGTTACGAGAACTTTGAGTTCGATGTACCGATAGCGGTGAATGGTGATTGTTATGATCGCTGTGCAGTGCGTGTTGAAGAAATGCGGCAGAGCCTACGTATAATTAAGCAATGTTTGGATAATATGCCGTCTGGGCACTATAAATCTGACCATCCTCTTACTACACCTCCCCGTAAAGAAAATACTATGCAAGATATTGAGACTTTAATTAACCATTTTTTGAGTGTTAGTTGGGGTCCGGTTATTCCTCCAAACGAAGTTACTGTTGCCGTAGAAGCCACGAAGGGGATCAATAGCTACTATTTGGTGAGTGATGGAAGTACTAATTCATATCGAACCAGAATAAGAACACCTTCTTTCGCTCACTTACAGATGATTCCAACTATGAGCCGCGGATTTATGGTGCCTGATTTGATAGCAATTATTGCCAGTATCGATTTCGTAATGGCAGATGTTGATCGATGAGTATTGAAACAAAATGAGCAAAAATGTCATAGCTAGTTCAGCAGTACGCGCTAGGAAATTAAGCGCGGATGAGATCGCTGAAATAGAACATGAAATGAAACTGTATCCAGACAAACGGGCTGTGGGTCTGGAAGCGCTAAAGATTGTGCAAAAGCATCAAGGCTGGGTATCTGATGAAAGTCTTTTAGCCATAGCCAAGTATCTTAATATACCTATAGCTGATCTGGAGGGCGTGGCGACTTTTTTTAATCTGGTCTATCGCCACCCAGTTGGCAAAAACGTCATCTTGTTTTGCAATAGTGTTAGCTGCTGGATCATGGGCTGCGATGGCTTGCGCGAGCATATAAAGAAAGAAGTTGGCATCGATTTCGGGGAGACCAGTGAAGATGATGAATTTACAATGATCCCTGTACCTTGTTTGGGTGATTGTGATCGAGCGCCAGTAATGATGGTGGGTTCTGACTTGCATCGAAATTTAACATCAGAAAAAATTGACCAGATAATTTCTAGATATCGTAATAAGTAAATTTACAAATATTTAAAACGTTAAGCTTAAGACATTTAGTTTAAGAAACTTAAAAGGTAAGTAGAAAAGAAAGTGGTAAATAACCCCCTAACAAAAAACATCGACATGTCACGTCCGCCTAAAGACATCGCCGCCTATGAGGCTGCAGATGGTTATCAAAGTATTCAGGAGATCGCAAAAGGCCATGCTCCTGATGATGTTTTACAATTGGTTAAAGATTCTGGTTTAAAAGGAAGGGGTGGCGCTGGATTCCCAACTGGCTTGAAGTGGAGTTTTGTCCCTCAAGGTGAAAATACACCGGCCCAAAAGTACTTAGTAGTAAATGCCGATGAAATGGAGCCAGGTACATTTAAAGATCGCTTGCTGATGGAGGGTGATCCACACCTTTTGCTTGAAGGTATGATCATCGCAGCTTATGCGATAAGAGCGAGCAAGGCTTACATATTTCTTCGTGGCGAATATACAGTTTCAGAGCAGGCGCTAAACATAGCTATAAAAGAAGCTTACGAACGCGGGTTTTTAGGGAAGAATATTCTTGGAACTGGTTTTGATCTAGATATCATTTTACACACCAGTGCCGGTCGTTATATCTGCGGCGAAGAAACAGCCTTACTTAATGCGCTAGAAGGTAAACGAGCGAACCCTAGGGCAAAGCCGCCGTTTCCCCAGGTAAGTGGTCTATGGGGTAAGCCAACAATTGTTAACAATGTGGAAACCATTTGTAATTTACCAGGGATACTTACTTATGGGATCGAATGGTATCAGAGCTTAACTAAGGGGGCTGATCACGGAACCAAATTATTCGGTGTAAGTGGCAAGGTTAAGAACCCGGGTTGCTGGGAGCTTCCTTTGGGCACACCAATACGAGATCTTATAGAAGGCCATGCCCAAGGTATGCAGAATGGATTGGAGCTGCGGGCATTTTTGCCAGGTGGCGGCTCGACAGACTTTATGTCACCTGAACATCTCGACCTTAAGTTGGATTATGGTGAGATCGCCAAAGCTGGCAGTCGGCTCGCAACCGGCACTATGATAATTTTGGATGACAAGACATGTCCAGTTGGCATGATAGGTAATTTAATGAGATTTTTTTCTCACGAATCTTGTGGGTTCTGCACTCCATGTCGAGATGGTTTACCTTGGGTTGATGAAATTTTTCAGGGCTTTGAAAATGGCTTTGGCAATGAAAAAGACTTACAAATATTACATGAGCATGTTGATTACTTAGGGCCTGGTCGCACATTTTGCGCGTTAGCGCCCGGGGCAACCGCGCCACTTGGCAGTGGGTTAAAACTATTTAAAGAAGATTTTGAGCGGCATATTATAGAGAAGCGCTGCCCTTATAAGCTTTGAGCTAACTACTAATTAGGGCCGCATAACCGATTTGGAGTTTTAAATGGCGAAAATTGTTATTGACGGGGTGAGTTACGAAGTAAATCCCGATAACAATCTGTTACAGGAATGCCTGTCGCAGGGCCTCGATTTGCCTTACTTTTGCTGGCATCCATGTATGGGTTCGGCGGGGGCTTGTCGTCAATGCGCTGTAAAGCAGTATCGCGACGAAGAAGACAAAGATGGCATTCTAGTGATGGCATGCATGACGCCAGCTAGTGATGGTTCGATAATTTCTATTGAAGATGATGGGGCTAAATCATTCCGGTCAAGCGTGATTGAAAGCTTGATGATTAGCCATCCTCATGACTGTCCTGTTTGTGAAGAGGGCGGTGAATGTCATTTACAAGATATGACGCTGATGTCTGGTCACAACTATCGGCGTTACGACAAGAAGAAAGTAACGCATCTGAATCAATATCTCGGCCCTTTCATCAATCATGAAATGAACCGCTGCATAACCTGTTATCGATGTGTACGTTATTACGATGATTACGCTGGCGGCACAGATCTGTCTGCGCAAGCGACTCATCATCACACTTATTTTGGTCGCCACGAAGATGGTGTACTGGAAAGCGAATTTAGTGGCAATCTCGTCGAGGTTTGTCCTACTGGAGTCTTCACCGATAAGTCTTTCTCAGAAAACTATACACGGAAATGGGATTTACAAGTAGCACCATCGGTATGCACCGGGTGCGCGGTTGGCTGTAATACAACTCCGGGTGAGCGGTATGGAAGCTTGCGTCGGATTGTTAATCGTTATAATAGTGAAGTTAATGGCTATTTCCTTTGTGATAGAGGCCGTTTTGGGTTCGATTATGTAAACAATGACGACAGGTTGAAAGAAGCAGTTAAGCAAATAGATGGTAATGAAGAAGTTCAATCTAAAGAGAAAATCCGTGAAGTGCTTACAGAGATTGCTAATGGTGCCACCATTGGTATTGGATCACCTAGGGCAAGCAATGAAGCGAATTTCGCATTACGTTGTTTTGTTGGGGATGAAAATTTTTATTCTGGCATGTCGGATTCGGAGCATGAACTCTCTCAATTGGTGCTAGGTCTTAATAGGGATCCAAGTTTTCAAACACCAAGTGTTAGAGAAATCGAAAAAGCGGATGCGGTTATTATTTTGGGTGAGGATGTTACCAACGTAGCACCTCGTATTGCTTTGGCGCTCCGTCAATCCGTGCGCAATAAGGCGTTAGACCTGGCGAAAGACTGCAATATTCCTGCTTGGCAAGATGCAGCGGTGCGTGAATTGGCTCAACATGAGAGAAGTCCTCTATGCGTTCTCAGTAGTTATGTAAGCAGATTGGATGATATTGCTTCAGATTCCCTTATCGATTCCTCTGCAAATTTGGCTAATATCGCTTATGCGATAGCTAATAAGATTGTTAATTCAGCTCCGGCTGCCGCTGACGTAGCGGCGGAATACAATGATGTTATTGACCGAGTTGCCCAGCAGTTATCTGCGGCGAAGAACCCATTAGTCATTGCAGGTACCAGTTCCGATAATGCTGATTTGATTAAAGCAGCGGCTAATATAGCTAGAGCTCTATCTAAGGAAAACGGGACTAATCTTTGTTTGCTGGTACCAGAAGTTAATAGTCTTGGTGTTTCTTTGCTGAGTGGAACAAAGAATAGTTTAAGCTCTGCTTTCGAGCGAATTCAAAATGGTTCTGTCAGTAGTGCAATCATTGTAGAAAATGATTTGTACCGCCGTGCGAGCCATAATGAAGTTGATTCAGTTCTGGATAAACTTAGCAACCTTGTAGTGATTGACCAGTTGCCAAATGCTACGACTGCTAAGGCGAATTATCTACTGCCTAGTACGGCTTTCTCAGAACATGAAGCTACTTTTGTAAATTATGAAGGTAGAGCGCAATTAAGTTTTCAAGTGTATCGAAATCAGAGCAATGCTCAATCAGCTTGGCGATGGCTAAGCGATGCCGAAGACGGCGATGTAGACGCTCTGGTTAATCGTTGTGCTGCAGAAGCTAAGGGTTTCGATAAGCTGGGTAATTTATTGCCAGATCCAGAAGAATTTATCGCCGGGATGAAGATACCGCGACAATCTCATCGCTATAGCGGGCGGACCGCAATGAAAGCGAATCTTAATGTACATGAGCCTAAACAAGAGGAAGACAGTGAATCCGTTATGTCCTTCTCAATGGAAGGAATATCTTCGCAGAAAGACGCTAGTATTCTCGCCTCAAGTTGGTCACCTCAATGGAATTCGAACCAATCTATTAGTAAATTTCAAGAAGAAGTGAATGGCGAATTAAAGCAAGGTCATACTGGGGCAATGCTAATTGCGCGTTCCGAGACTGCTGGTAGTTATTTTCCTCCGCCAACTGTCGAATCAACAAATAAACTTCAGCTTGCATTGGCATATCAAATATTTGGCAGCGACGAGCTAAGCGCCCAATCTGCGATTATTCAAGAACGTATGACTGACGCATATGTCAGCATTGCTCCAGTGGATGCTGAAGCAAGAGACATTAAACAAGGTGACATGGTGGAACTCGGAGATTTTTCGGCAAAGGCTATAGCCTGTATTCGTAGTCGAATTAAGCCGGGCACCATTGCAGTATATTGTGGAGATAATCAGATTGACTCGCATGCGCTTGCAGTAAATATAGGAATTTTAAAATTTGAAGATTCCAATACCGGTGACGGTAAAGGTAAAGGTAAAGGGCTGTCAGGACTCATCGTCAGCGATTTGCTTGAGGAGGAATACTAGTCCATGGCTTTTGAAATTGGATCGGGCATAACTATTGCGGCAATACTTGGCGTGGTGATTGTAGTCGCGGCAATGTTGATTTGGGTAGAAAGGCGTCTTTTAAGTCTTTGGCAAGAGCGTCTGGGGCCAAATCGAGTCGGTTGGTTTGGCTTGCTTCAAGTTGTTGCAGACATGATCAAAATCTTTACTAAAGAAGACTGGATACCACCTTTCGCTGATCGATTTACCTTCGTATTAGCCCCCGCAATTATCATGACGGTAATTTTGCTGAGCTTTGGTGTGATTCCCTTCGCGCCTAACATAGGCGTTATTGATTCAAACCTTGGAGTGCTTTTTGTATTGGCCATGGCATCTCTGGGTGCCTATAGCGTAATGCTTGCTGGGCTTGCTTCAGACAATAAGTATGCCTTGCTTGGGGCACTTCGAGCTGCCGCTCAAATGATAAGCTATGAAGTGTTCATGGGAATTTCACTTCTGGGCGTGGTTGCCCTCGCTGGCAGCTTTAACCTAAGGGAAATCGTCTTATCTCAAGCGGAAGGCTGGTATGTGATCCCTCAATTTATAGGCTTTATTATTTTCCTTATCGCCGGCATAGCAGAAAGTCATAGATTACCTTTTGATATTCCAGAAGCGGAACAAGAAATTTGTGCCGGTTATCACACAGAATATTCTGGGATGAAATTCGGTATGTTTTTCGTCGGTGAATATTTGGGTCTAGTACTAATTTCATCACTAATAACAGTGCTGTTCTTTGGAGGATGGATGGGCGCAGCTTTTCTTCCTCCAATAGTTTGGTTTTCGATCAAGGCGGGTGGATTTATCGCTTTCTTTATCTTATTACGTGCGGCAATTCCACGACCGCGTTACGACCAGTTGATGACCTATGGCTGGTTGTTCTTACTACCAGTCTCGCTGTTGAATTTACTGATCACCGGCGCAATTATTTTGAGTGTTCAATAATGTTCAGACTCATTAATGATACTTTAACAAGCCAGGTTGTAACTCTTTGGAAAGTATTCGCACATGCTTTCGTTAAAGCTGACACGGTGGAATATCCAGATCAGCAGCCTTATATGTTTCCACGCTGGCGTGGGCGAATAATTTTAAGTCGTGACCCTGACGGTGAAGAGCGTTGTGTAGCATGTAATCTCTGTGCTGTTGCCTGCCCTGTGGACTGTATAGCGTTGCAAAAAACCGAAGATGAAGAAGGGCGCTGGTATCCAGAGTTTTTCCGAATTAATTTTTCACGCTGCATCATGTGTGGGTTCTGTGAAGAAGCTTGCCCGACCAATGCGATTCAATTAACTCCGGACTTTGAAATGGCTGAATATGTACGCCAGGACATGGTGTGGGAGAAGGAAGATTTGTTAATCAATGGCACTGGTAAATATCATGATTACAATTTTTATCGAGTAGCCGGTAAGAAAATTGGCGGTAAAGATAAGGGTGAAGGTTTGAATGAAGCTAAGCCCGTAGATGTTAGGAGTTTGATGCCGTGATTATTTTATTCTACATAGCTGCAGCGATTGCTGTGATTTCTACAGTCTGCGTAATACTGCAGAGTAATATCGTTCACGCACTAATTTATTTAATTACTTCGCTGCTGTCGGTTGCAGTGATCTTTTACGTATTAGGAGCGCCGTTTGCCGCAATGCTCGAGGCGATCGTCTATGCCGGCGCCATCATGGTGTTGTTCTTATTTGTGATAATGATGCTCAATTTAGGGCAACACACGAGAGACCAAGAGAAAAGCTGGCTGACATCAAAAGTTTGGATTGCCCCTTCAATTATGTCAGGAATTTTATTAGTCCAATTGGTGAACGTATTAAGCGAGCTTGATCACGATGTTGAACTGACCAGGGTTGGTGTACTCGAAGTCAGTGCGCTGCTATTCGGTCCTTATGTTCTCGCTGTTGAATTGGCATCAATTCTGCTGCTTGCCGGTTTAGTGTCAGCTTACCACTTGGCAAAGAAATAGAGGATTAACAAAGAAATGCAGTCCATACCAATAGAGCACGGTTTGATCCTGGCGGGAATACTTTTCTCCCTGGGTTTGATCGGTGTGCTCACGAGGCGCAACGTCGTCTTTGTATTGATGTCATTAGAGATCATGCTAAATGCTAGTGGATTAGCATTTATAGTTGCTGCTTCTAGGTGGGGGCATGCAGAAGGTCAGATTATGTTCTTGATGATTTTAACCTTAGCCGCCGCCGAAGTGGCAGTGGGGTTAGGGTTGATCATTCAAATGTATAGGCGGTTCAATACAGTGGACATCAACGTACTTAGCAAGATGAAAGGATAGGGGTAGGGATACAGGGTGTTAGATTTAATTTGGTTGCTTCCTACTTTTCCTTTGCTAGGCTTTTTGAGTCTGGTGCTCACGGGCGGCTCCCTTCCTAAAAAGATAGTTGCCGTGATAGGTGCAGGTTCCATCGGTCTGTCGTTTCTTGTTGCAGCCATCATAGCGGCACAGTTTCTCGCCAATGGTGAGGCACACTTCATTAAAGAAGTGTGGGTATGGATGTCAGTAGGGAGTTTCTCTCCTGGCTTTACTTTTTACCTCGACGGCCTGTCTTTAGTAATGATGCTAGTTATTACTGGGATTGGATTTCTGATTCACTTGTATTCCGCCGGTTTTATGCTTGATGACCCAAGTTATAGCCGATTCTTTTCGTATATGAATTTGTTTGTGGCATCGATGCTGATGCTGGTGTTGGCAGATAATCTGGTGCTGCTTTATCTAGGATGGGAAGGCGTTGGCCTCTGTAGCTACTTGTTAATCGGGTTTTGGTATGAAAACCCCGCTAATGGTTATGCCGCTAGAAAAGCATTCGTTACCACGAGAGTAGGCGATACCTCGATGGCTGTTGGCTTATTCTTGTTGTTTGCTCAATTAGGCACTCTCAATATCCAGGACATGCTACACGCGGCTGAAGCACAATGGGCTATTGGGTCTGGTTTGGCTGTGGCGGCATCACTGCTGCTCTTAGGTGGAGCGGTTGGTAAATCTGCGCAACTCCCATTACAGACTTGGCTGCCTGATGCAATGGCAGGGCCGACCCCAATCAGTGCCTTGATTCATGCTGCAACAATGGTAACCGCAGGTGTTTATCTTATCGCTCGTACACATGTCTTATTCGAGTTAGCGCCAAATGTACAGCTGCTAGTTGCCTGGATTGGTTTGGTTACTTTGCTAATGGCGGGTTTCACAGCAATGACGCAACACGATATCAAACGGATTCTGGCTTATTCTACGGTTAGTCAGATCGGCTATATGTTTCTAGGCCTCGGTGTAGGTGCTTATTCAGCATCAATATTTCATCTAATGACCCATGCGTTTTTTAAGGCCTTGTTATTTCTTGCCGCAGGCACAGTTATTCTTAGCCTTCACCATGAGCACGATATTTTTAGGATGGGCGGTAAACGTAAGCAACTTCCAGTGGCATTTGCTTCATTCCTTATTGGTAGTTTAGCTCTGGCTGCATTTCCTGGTACTTCAGGCTTTTTCAGCAAGGACGAAATTCTTTTGGCAGCGTTAGAAATGGAAGGTCCAGGACTAATACTGTGGATCGGCGGTGTTATCGGTGCGTTCTTTACGGGTATATATAGTTTCCGCTTAGTCTTTGTTGTTTTCTTCGGTGAAAGTAAAGCTCATCATGAAGATAAGGAGGTGGCAGGTTTTAGCATGGCTGGCCCATTAATACTGTTAATGATTTTGTCAGTTTTCGGCGGCTTGATTACAATTCCGGTACAGGAAGTCTTTAATCACGGTGATGTTCATGAAGAGCATCATGTGAGTGCCTTCATGCATGGAATAATGATTGCCGTGCCGCTCCTCGGTATTGGGGTAAGTTATTTGTTCTACATGTCTCGTGCTTTATCCATCGAGAACTTGATGGCGAGTTCGATGGCAAAGTCGCTTCACAAATTTTGGTTTAGTGGCTGGGGTATGGATAGGTTATATCAAATTTTATTTGTAAATCCTTTTCTATTTTTAGCGCGGGTTAATCGTGCTGACTTAGTGGACAGGTTTTATGAATTGCTTGTCCAGTTAACTCGCATTGCCCACAAAATGGTCGCCCAAACTCAAACTGGGCAGTTGCGGTGGTATGCCCTAAGTATTGCCGCAGGCTTAATCGTAATCGTGTCCTTGGGAGTATTACTATGATCCTAGTAATACTCATCGCTGTTCTCTTTGTTGGCGGGCTATTAGCGTGGGCATCCGAGCGAATAAATCCAGAATATCCGCGCATAATTTCCTTGCTCATAGTGCTGCTGGATATCGTGTTGATGTTTAGTCTGTTGGGTGGAGATTCTTCGGCGACCTGGTTGGTTGATTTACAAACAGATTGGTTGCCACGGTTTGGTATTTCCTTTCACTTAGCTGCAGACGGGCTTACGGTTTTGTTGTTGTTGCTGACTGGCTTTCTCGGCGTAATAGCTATCGGCTCGGCTTGGGGCGAAATAACTGAGAGAACCGGATTTTTTTACTTTAATTTGCTTTGGACCTTGGCGGGCGTGCTAGGTGTGTTTACCGCTTTAGATTTATTTCTCTTCTTCTTTTTCTGGGAAGTCATGTTAATCCCCATGTATTTCATCATCGCTATTTGGGGGCATGAAAACAAAAATTACGCGGCAATGAAGTTTTTTATCTTCACCCAAGTCACAGGCATGTTAATGCTCGTATCTATATTGATGTTGGCATATTCTCATTACGGTCAGTTTGGTGTCTTTAGTTTTGACTATTTTGACCTGCTTAAGGTAAACACCAGCGGACCCTTAGAAATGGTGATCATGTTGGGCTTCTTCATCGCGTTTACTACTAAGCTTCCTAGTTTTCCGTTCCATTCCTGGTTACCGGATGCTCACAGCCAGGCACCTACTGCAGGTAGCGTGATATTGGCAGGAGTTTTACTAAAAACCGGCGCATATGGCTTGATTAGATTTGCTGTGCCTTTATTTCCTGAGGCATCGATGCAATTTGCGCCTATTGCGATGACCCTGGGAGCTATCAGTATTCTCTATTGCGCTAAAGTTGCTTTTGCTCAAACTGATATTAAACGTCTTATCGCTTACACCAGTGTTAGTCATATGGGCTTTGTTCTGCTCGGAATTTACGCTTGGAATGAGGAGGCTTTGCAAGGAGCGGTAATGACTATGTTAGCGCACGGTTTAAGTGCTGCTGCATTGTTCATGTTGGCAGGAGGATTACAGCATCGGATTCATACGCGTGATATGAGTAATATGAGCGGTTTTTGGGCCAAAGTTCCAAAAATGTCTGCAGTTGCTTTGTTCTTTTCAGTCGCCGCTTTAGGTATGCCTGGGCTGGGAAATTTCATTGGAGAGTTTCTTGTCTTGTTGGGAGCTTTTAAGGCGAATATAACAATCACCGTAATTTCTTCTTTCGGGCTGATATTTGCATCAGTGTATTCTCTTTGGGTAATTCAAAAAGTATTTCATGGTGAATATCGAAATATAGATTTTGATGACAGTCACCTCTACGATTTAAACCGGCGTGAGCTAATATATTTTGGGTTAATGATGGTCGGTCTGATATGGATGGGAATGTACCCTCAGTCTTTCCTAGATTTATCTCAGGGTGCATTAGAGGGCATTTTGGCTAGCAGCCAGATTGTAGCAACAGCCGCGGTGACGAAATAAGATGACAATGACTTTTGCTGATTTATTATCTCTGGCGCCACTTTTAATAGTAACGGCTACTGCTGTCGTGGCTATGTTGCTTGTTGGCATACTTAGGAACTATGCCGCCACGGCGATGGTTAGTATAGCGGGTTTGTTTATAGCTACGATTGCTGCCGCGATGATGATGGAAGGAACCAATCAGCAAATAACGCCACTGCTTATTATTGATCAATACAGTTTATTTTTCACAGTTGTCGTTTGTGCTGCGGCGATGTTCATCGCAATATTTAGCTATTCTTATTTTTTGAATTTAGATGACGATAGAGAAGAATTCTATTTACTGTTAGTTGTCGCCACGATAGGTGCCATCGTAATGGTTAGTAGCAACCATTTTGTCAGCACAATTTTGGGATTGGAAACATTGAGCATGGCACTCTATGGGATGGTGGCTTATCCGCTTCACAGTAAAGAATCTGCAAAGTATCCCTTAGAGGCATCGGTAAAGTATTTGGTCTTATCTGCAGTTGCTTCCGGATTGATCCTGTTTGGTATGGCGTTGATTTATGCACAAACTGGCACCATGGCATTCACTAATGTTACGAATCTTGTGGCACCTTCGACCGAAGGGCTTAGTGACAACTACACAATTATCGCCTTACTTTTAATTAGCGCAGGTATGGCATTTAAACTGTCTTTGGCTCCGTTTCATATATGGACGCCTGATGTCTATGAAGGCGCGCCTTTGCCGGCAACTGCTTTTTTGGCAACGATTGGTAAAACCGGGATGTTTGTGGTCTTGCTTCGTTATGTAGAAATTTCCAACGCCCTAGAGTTTAGTTCTGTAGTAACAGTTTTTTCCTTTATAGCGATTCTCTCTATCTTGGCAGGTAATTTGTTAGCATTGTTACAGGATAATTTAAAAAGAATCCTTGCCTATTCATCGGTTGCACATATGGGGTATTTGTTAATTGCGATAATTGCGAGTTATTTCGCTGTAGGAACTATAAGCATTGAAGCGGTGACATTTTACTTATTAGCTTATGTAATTATGTCTTTGGGTGCTTTTGGTGTGGCCTCGGTGGCCTCGTCTTCTGAAAATGAGCTAGATAGCATTAATGACTATCAGGGACTTTTTTGGCGAAACCCATGGATAGCCGCAGTATTTACGGGCATGTTGCTATCACTTGCTGGCATTCCATTGACTGTCGGTTTCATTGGTAAATTTTATATTTTCTTGGCTGGCGTTGAATCTTCCTTATTCGCTTTGCTCATCGTCCTCGTATTGGGCAGTGGAATTGGCTTGTACTATTACCTCCGTATAGTTTACCGGATGTTGTTGCCGGTTGATGATGCAGTGTCTGCATCGAATACTAGCACGCATATTTTCGGGTCTTATGTCGTCTTAGCAATTCTATTTCTGCTGCTGATTGTCTTGGGTGTATATCCGGCGCCAATAATGGCCATCATCGAAACTATTTCAGCTTTTATTTAAACCTGAGAATTCTTATAACCTGCCATCATCATACTTTCTTATAGTAGGTTGAGTTCTGATTTCATAATTGTCAATACCAGCTACAGCTAAAAAATAGACGTAGAGCCTTGGGTAAGCGTCGGCTTGTTGCTTGCCACTATTGTAATTTTTCAACAATTAATTTCAGGGAAAGTGCTAGCTAATAAACAAGACATCGATTGTGAGCGTCTGAATGATATGTCTGGCGACAATATCTTCGATAACGATTTGCTTAAAGATACATTTTTGATGGCCGTCACGGCCGATCATGAGTCCTTGATTAGATTTACTAGAGCTGTGTAGCGATAGGTTTTCCTATACTGCTAAACGAAATGATAAAATTATCACAATAGCGTTGCCAGCAACTATCGAAGATGGCTTTAACGGTTATGTAGGTCTGCTCGTTGCAATTGATATGCATGGAAAAATTGCTGCAGCGATATTCATTAAGGAAATAGATAGTCACGAACTATTTCGTGTTGCGGAGGTAATTGAATCTCAAAAGGTGGAAGAATTTAGTCATATCACCATAAGGGACATACAGCGTATAAATTAGCTGAAACACTTGTCGAGAATGAATGTGGTCAATTTGTTGAAACATCACTTACTCCTCGTACTGTTGCAAATAGAATTTACGATATACTAATATTTTTTTAATCTAATCGAATCACCTTAATGCGTGGCAAGAACTAGCCAGTAATCTTGGTATTCACTAGCAATCAGACTATTATGACTTCATATCACTCTTTGTCTCCTTACTCTCTCCAGCGAGAATTATTAGTTCGAATGAGAATTTTATGCCATTGAGCAAAATTGCAGTAATCGGAGGGGGGAGTTTCGGTACAGTTGTGGCCAATATTATTGCCCAAAATGGCTATGACGTGCGTTTCTGGATGCGTAGCGAAGAATTGGTGGAAGAAATTAATGAGGTTCACGAAAACAAACAATATCTGCCAGGTTATTTTTTAGATGAAAAAGTAGTTGCGACCGCTGATATGGTTGAAGCTGTCACCGGAAGCGAAATAATATTTGTTGCCGTACCCAGTTCTTCCTTTCGGCAAGTGGTAAAAGACCTTGTTAGCTATGGTGCTGAGTCCGCAATTCTTGTGAGCACTACTAAAGGCATAGAATTCGGCACATTTTTGTTAATGAGCCAAATATTGGAGCAAGAGGCACCTCAAGCCCGAGTGGGTGTGTTAAGTGGGCCAAATCTCGCCAAAGAGATTGCGAAGAGCCACATTACTGGCACCGTGGTTGCGAGTAACCACCAATATGTTCGGGAGATTGTAAAAAGTGTGCTGAAATCTCAGTTTTTCAGGGTATATACGAATGATGACATGTTTGGAGTAGAGCTTGGTGGATCCCTGAAGAATATCTACGCCATAATTGCTGGAATCGCAGCTTCGATCGGTATGGGGCATAATACGAATAGTATGTTGGTAACCCGCAGCCTTACTGAAATGGCTAGATTCGGAAGAGAATTAGGCGCAGACCCAATGACTTTTCTTGGTCTAGCCGGTGTTGGGGATTTGGTCGTCTCTTGTTCATCGTCGCTAAGTCGGAATTATAGAATCGGTCTAGCTTTGGGTGAGGGAAAATCGATCGAGGCGGCAATAATCGAGGTAGGACAAGTCGCTGAAGGGGTAAATACTGTAAAGCTAGTGAAAGAAAAAGCTGATGAGCTCGAGGTCTACATGCCTTTGGCTAACGGCCTTTACCATATAATTTACGAAGGCGAGTCAATGAAGAAAATCCTTTCTTCATTGATGTTGGGCGAGCAGACCCTGGATGTGGAATTTGCCGCCTATGAAGAGAAGGTGCTAATTCAAGAAAGCTAGATTAGTTGTAGTAGAATTATGAAGAGTTTGAGAAGGCTAAGGTGAACCAATGTCAATAAAGCTCGATGATATCGCTGATAATTTAAGTGAAGCGAACTCTTGGATACGCATTCTATTGATGGTCGTATTTGCAGCCATGCTATATATTATCCTTGCGCCAGTTATTTTAGTTATGATGATTTCACAAGGATTGTTCTCGCTAATTACAGGTGATAATAATTCGAATCTGAGAATGTTGGGGGGCTCTCTCAATAAGTATGTGTTTCAAATATTGCAGTTCATCTCCTATAACTCCGAAGACAGGCCTTTTCCATTTTCTGGTTTTCCTGATGCTGAAGATCAAAATAATGAAAAGTCTGATTCAAAGGCGGAAGAAGTTCTTGGTGTAGGGTTAGCTTCTAATGCTGAAGTGCCGGCTGATGCGAAAAAAGGGAAAAAGAAAACTGTTAAGACAGTGGCAAAAAAATCAGTGAAGAAAAAAGCGGCGACAAGTAAAAAAACTGTAGAGAAGTCCACTTCGGAAAAAATCGGACGGAGAAGCTAATGGGAGCGACTCAAACAGGGCTGATTAACCTGCGCAGCTAAGAAACGAAAATTGGTATTATATAAAAGTCCAAGGCTCGACCTTAGGGATCTAAATGTTCCCCTAAGATTTTTCACAAAGCAAAAGAATTGGATAGTTAGGAAATGTTAATTGGCTCGTCATTCCATGGAATTTCTGAAGCTAGAGCAGGCAGTGATGCTGGGCCTGAGCTAACTTTCGAGGGAGAATTGCAAAGCAAAAGAGTCTTAGATTTTTTGAAACTCGATTGCCGCAATCAGACTGAGCATTAATGAGTCTCTATAAGCAGTTGCAATTTAATGTTGGTTAACCATAAGCTGTTTCTGAGTAAGTTATTTACGGTATTAATTGGTGGTGCCGCAGAATCTAATTGACATATGAGTAATAGTTTACTCATTTTTTTATATGGAAGTGCTCGCGCTGGGCTGAAATACTTTTAATGCTGGAATCATGAAATCTAAAATTATAAAATTAAATTTCTTCCGCGTGTGTGGTCTTATTTGCATAAGCCTTCCGTCTATTGCTTTTTCACAAGCAAGCAATTTCGTCGATCATCCGTTGATTCAAGGTTTTCCAGATTCGGAAATAGTCGAAATCGAATTTGAGAAAGATATTAATTACCGAGTTGTATTGGGCTCACTTCAGCGAACGAGAGGCCAAGTGGTCCCAGAGGCTTCTGAAAGGCTGAGAGGTGATGTCACTAAGCTCACTTATGAAATTTCTCCAGAGTTCACGGGAGACGATGTTTATTTATTCTTTCAAGAGCAGGTAGTAGAGAAGTCCTATTCGGAATTATTTACTTGCACCGGTAGTGCTTGCGGTAGTTCAAACTATTGGGCGAATGATATTTTTCGCAAGCGTATCCTCTATGGTCCAGAACGCAACCAGTTTTATCTGGTAATGCAGAGCTCTGCTGATGCAGAAGTAGTTTCTTTTATTTCGCTTTATATTATAACTCGCGGCAATCGTCGCGCATATGCGCATATCGAGATCATTGAGGTGGGGGGTAGCATAGCGCCCCGCAATATCCTTGATGTATCTGACCTTAGTTCTGCATTATTAAATAAGGGGAGTTTGATTCTGCCCGGTATAGAATTTCGTGAGGACGACCGTTTATCATCGTCCACTGACTTATCATTTCTTGTCGAACTACTCCAAAATAATCCATCAAAGCAATTCTATTTGGTAACTCATGTGGAAGGCGACGCACCTCTTAGCGACTTAATGCAAAGGTCGATAACGAGAGCGAATGAAGTGGCTAGGCGCTTGATAGGAATGGGAGTCAGTGCTGGTCAAATAATTGCTGAAGGGGTAGGACCATTGGCTCCCCGTTGCGGTAGTGGTAATTGTGCGGAATTCGTAGAGCTAGTATTGCAGTAAAACCTACTTATTCAGAAGGGACAGGAATTCAGCGCGGGTACTTTGGCTGTTCCTAAATGCTCCTAGCATGCAGGATGTTGTCATCACCGAATTTTGCTTCTCAACACCACGCATCATCATGCACATATGTTGTGCTTCTATAATTACAGCGGCACCAGCTGCTTGTGTTTTGTCTATGATGCAATTCGCAATTTCATTAGTCAGGTTTTCTTGGATTTGCAGTCTTCGAGCAAACATATCTACAACTCTAGCAATTTTCGACAGGCCAATGACTTTGCCGTTGGGAATATAGGCGACGTGGCATTTTCCAATAAAAGGAAGTATGTGGTGCTCGCACATGGAATAAAGCTCGATATCTTTAACTATAACCATTTCATCAGTATCTGATGGAAATAGAGCATCATTAATTATTATGTCAATGTCGAGCCCATAACCTTGGGTCAGAAAATCCATAGCCATTGCTGCACGCTTTGGTGTGTCTGCAAGCCCAGGGCGATCCGGATCTTCACCAATTTTTTTTAGGATGTCGAGGTATGCTTTCTCCATAAATTCAAACCCTTTTAATTCTGACTATGAGCACTGCCGGCGAATAGTTGTAACGATTTATGTACGTTTATAATTGGGCAATCACGGTACGATAACCGCTTAGCTTGGTAAAGAACTTTATTAACTAATCAGAAATTTTACGAACTTCGAAGAAGCTGTTTATGGATATTCGAGAAGCTATTGAAATTATAAGTGCGAAATTTGATGCATCTGATATTTTCTATGGTCATGGCACCGACAATTCTATCGATGAGGCTGTTTATCTCGTCTGCACACTACTAAATGTTTCCTATGATCAGTTGTCAGTAAAGCAATCTCAAAAAATTGATGATGATGACTATTCTATGATTAATTTGATGGTGAACAGAAGAATTACTGAGCGAAAACCACTAGCGTACTTATTGGGTGCAGCTTGGTTTGGGGGATACCAATTTAAGTGTGATGAGAGGGCTTTAGTACCGCGCTCTCCAATTGCTGAGCTGGTGATTAATGGTTTCGAGCCATTTCTAGAAGACTCACCAAAGCGTATTTTAGATTTGTGTAGCGGTGGCGGTTGTTTAGGTATTACTGCAGCTTTAATTTTTCCCGATTCCCGGGTCGATCTCGCTGATATCGATTTATCGGCCCTGGCCCTGGCTGATGAGAATATTCAATTACATGGGATACAGGATAGAGTTACCACGATCGAATCGGATTTATTCCAGCACTTAGAGGGCACCTACGATGTGATTATTGCTAACCCGCCGTATGTTTCTGAAAGCGAATATGATGGGCTCCCTATAGAGTATTTGCAGGAACCAAAGTTGGGCTTGGTTTGTGACCAGGCAGGCCTAGAGTTTTCCCTGAATATCTTGCAATCCTCGGCGGCTTATTTAAAAGACGGCGGCTTGCTTGTTTTAGAGGTAGGCTATTCGAAGGGAGATCTTGAGCGGCGGCTGCCGCATATTCCACTATTATGGTTGGAGTTTAAACACGGTGGCGATGGTGTTCTAGCCATTAGTAAGCAGGAGCTTACACAGTTTGGCTCTAGCTTTCTTTAATCTAAACGGGCATTTAGTGTACAATGCTCTGCTTTTTGCAGCGCTCTATGTTGCTGCGCAATTTAACACATTCCGCTTAAACGAGTCTCTGAGATGTCAGGAAACGCCTTTGGTAAGCTGTTTACGGTCACCAGCTTTGGTGAAAGCCATGGCCCTGTATTGGGCTGTGTCGTAGACGGCTGCCCGCCAGGTATGTCTCTGAGCGAGGAGGATATGCAAAAGGACCTCGATCGGAGGAAGCCAGGGCAATCGAGGTTTACCACACAGCGTAGAGAAGATGATGCGGTAAAGATTCTTTCAGGTGTGTTCAAAGGAAAAACTACGGGCACTCCCATTGGCTTGTTGATTGAGAACACAGATCAGCGTTCAAAGGACTACAGCAAAATAAAGGACCAGTTTCGCCCGGCACACGCTGATTACACCTATCAGAAAAAGTATGGAATCAGAGATTACCGCGGTGGAGGCAGGGCTTCTGCCCGGGAAACCGCAATGCGGGTCGCTGCTGGAGCCATTGCCAAGAAATACTTACTGGAAGCCTGTGGTACCCAAGTACGCGGTTACTTGAGCCAGCTAGGTCCAATTAAGATTGATACAGTTGATTACGCAGAAATAGAGCAAAACCCGTTTTTCTGTCCTGACCTGACTAAAGTTCCCCAAATGGAGGAATACATGGCAGCCTTAGGAAAAGAAGGGAACTCCATTGGGGCGCGCATTACTGTGATAGCCAGAAATGTTCCTGTAGGACTAGGTGAGCCGATTTTTGATCGCTTAGATGCTGAAATAGCGAAAGCACTTATGAGCATAAATGCGGTTAAAGGCGTGGAGATCGGCGCGGGGTTTGATTCGATTGGGCAGAAAGGCTCAGAACATCGAGATGAAATTACGGAAGAAGGATTTCTCAGTAACAATGCTGGTGGAATCCTCGGTGGCATATCTAGCGGGCAGGATATCATCGCGAATTTGGCTCTCAAGCCTACCTCAAGCATCCGTATTCCCGGCAAATCAATTAATATTGTTGGTGAAGCTGCGGAAGTCGTTACCACTGGCCGACACGACCCATGTGTTGGGATTCGAGCTACGCCAATAGCCGAAGCAATGATGGCAATAGTTCTAATGGACCACCTTCTACGAGATAGAGGGCAAACCGGCCTCCAGCGAACGACGACTTCTTCAGCCTAGAATACTCGGTGTTTCAGCCTCTCGATTACAGCAAACCAGCGGAAATAATTATAATTAAAAATTAATAAATACAATAAGTTAAATGTATTATTTAATAGACTAGATTAATTTGGTGAGGAAAATGACAGCTAAGACCCTTTACGACAAAATTTGGGAGGCGCACCTGGTAAAACAACGGGGTGACGGAACTGCTCTGATCTACATAGATCGTCATTTAATTCATGAAGTGACTTCGCCACAGGCATTTGAGGGGCTTCGTCTTGCAGGCCGAAAGCCGTGGCGGGCTGACGCTAATTTCGCTACTCCGGATCACAACATCCCAACGACCAGTGAAGAGCGAAATCAAGGGCTTGAAGGTATCAAAGATCCTGTGTCTAAAATCCAGGTGACCACTCTTGGTGATAACTGTAAAGAATTTGACATCTTCGAACTTGATATGAACGATGCCAGACAAGGAATTGTGCATGTAGTGGGTCCCGAGCAGGGAGCTACATTACCGGGAATGACGATCGTCTGCGGTGATTCTCATACCTCGACACATGGTGCTTTGGGCGCTCTAGCTCACGGTATTGGGACCTCTGAGGTTGAGCACGTACTGGCGACACAATGCCTGATGCAGAAGAAAATGAAGAATATGCAAGTACGTATTGATGGTCAGCTTAAGACTGGAGTAACAGCGAAAGACGTGGTGTTGGCTATTATTGGGGAAATCGGCACAGCCGGTGGAACCGGCTATACCATTGAGTTTGCAGGAGAAGTTATCCGGTCTTTGAGCATCGAAGGGCGTATGACTGTTTGCAACATGGCTATCGAAGCAGGTGCAAGAGCAGGCTTAATTGCTGTTGATGAAGCTACTGTTGAGTACATCAAAGGGCGGCCATTCGCACCTTCAGGGGAGCTATTTGTGAAGGCCGCAGTGTCGTGGAGATCACTGGTAAGTGACGTTGATGCGGCCTTTGATCAAGTGGTGGTGCTTGATGGCGCTGAGATTGAACCACAGGTAACTTGGGGAACATCACCAGAAATGGTTGCTTCTATTAACGGATTAATCCCAGATCCAACAAAAGAAACTGACGAGACACGCCGTGGCAACATTGAACAAGCCCTTTATTACATGGGACTCACCGGCGGTACGGCAATTCAGGCAATCCAACTAGACTGTGTATTTATTGGCTCCTGTACTAATTCGCGAATAGAAGATCTTCGAGAAGCGGCTAGTATTGTAGCTGGCAAGCAAGTTGCAAAAACGGTTGAATTAGCGATGGTTGTGCCGGGGTCAGGTTTGGTTAAGCAACAGGCAGAGGATGAAGGCCTCGACAAGATTTTCATCAAAGCGGGGCTTGAGTGGCGAGAACCAGGTTGCTCTATGTGTCTTGCTATGAATGCTGATCAGCTTGGCGAGGGCAAGCATTGTGCTTCTACTTCAAATCGAAATTTCGAAGGCCGGCAAGGCTTTGGTGGACGAACCCATCTTGTCAGTCCGGCGATGGCCGCGGCTGCTGCGATTCATGGCCATTTTGTGGATGTCAGAGAGTTAGTTTAGAAAGGCATTTTAATTATTTATTCATTATATTCAATAGATTAAGATAGACTTATGAGAAAATTTATCACAGAAAAAGGCATTGTTCTCCCACTTGATAGAGCCAATGTCGATACCGACTTTATTATCCCGAAGCAGTTCCTCAAATCTATTAAGCGTAGCGGGTTTGGGGTCAACTTATTCGACGAGCATCGCTATCTTGATAAAGGTCAGCCCGATGCTGACAACAGCGGTCGACCAATAAATCCAGACTTCGTTCTTAATCAGCCCCGTTATGCTGGCTCGAGCATTCTTCTGGCAAAAGATAACTTTGGCTGCGGATCCAGCAGAGAGCATGCACCCTGGGCGCTGGATGACTATGGTTTTCGTGCGGTTTTGGCCCCGAGCTATGCAGATATATTCTTTAACAATTGTTTTAAAAACGGGCTTTTACCAATTGTCTTGGATCGAGATATCATTTTCCAGTTATTTGACGAAGTAGGAAATTCTGCCGGTTACCAATTAAGTATCGACCTAGCCTCGCAGAAAATCACTAAGCCTGATGGTTCGGCGATAGGCTTTGAAGTGGACGAGTTTCGTAAACACTGCCTACTGAACGGTCTAGATGATATTGGCCTCACCCTCGAAGACGCTGAGGCGATCCGTCAATTTGAAGAAAATTGGCGTAAAACCTCCCCCTGGTATTTCCCCCAAGCGACCACCTAGTAAAAAGCGATTGTTACTAGTGGTTAAGAAAAACCAGAGCGTATTAAATATAAATCAGCTAGCTAGGTTTTGGCTAAAATTAAACCTGCCTGCTGGAGAACGAGAGAGAAATAGAGATGAGTAAGTATGATATTGCTGTAGTTGGAGCTACTGGTGCGGTTGGAGAAGCTTTGTTGGAAATACTGGGTGAGCGAGATTTTCCGGTAAACAATGTCTATGCTCTTGCAAGTGAGCGATCTGCAGGCAACACAGTGATGTTTAGGAATAAGCCTCTGATAGTGCAAGATCTGGCTGATTTTGACTTTAGTCAAGTCCAAATAGGCTTATTTTCAGCTGGCGGCAGTATCTCAGCTGAATTTGCCCCAAAGGCAGCAGCCTCGGGCTGTGTGGTCATAGACAATACTTCTCATTTTCGTTATGACGACGACATTCCGCTGGTCATTCCAGAGGTGAATCCTGATGCAATCGGTCAATACACGAGGCGAAATATCATAGCTAACCCCAATTGCTCTACGATTCAGATGTTGGTTGCGCTTAAGCCTATCTATGATGCTGTGGGCATTAAGCGAATTAGTGTAGCTACGTATCAAGCTGTTTCTGGCACTGGAAAAGAGGCAGTTAGCGAATTAGCCAAGCAGACTGGAGAGCTATTAAATGGCAGAGTGGCGGAGACAGAGGTCTACCCACGCCAAATAGCCTTTAATGTGCTACCCCATATCGATAGCTTTATGGAAAACGGCTATACAAAGGAAGAAATGAAAATGAATTGGGAGACGCGAAAGATCTTTGCGGATGATTCAATTCAAATTAGCGCAACCTGTGTGCGGGTCCCTGTATTCTATGGACATTCGGAGGCGATTCAGATTGAAACCGGCGCAGCTATAACTGATCAAGAAGTGCGCGACTTGCTAGAGAAAGCACCAGGGGTGACAGTTATGGACAAGCGGACTGATGGGGGTTATCCAACGGCGGTTCACGAATCTGCGGGTCAAGACCCAGTTTTCGTAGGTCGAATCCGGCAAGATATCTCATTCCCCAATGGTCTAAATCTTTGGGTGGTTGCTGATAACGTCCGGAAAGGAGCTGCTCTTAACTCGATTCAGATTGCTGAAGAGTTGATAAAAAGCTACTTATAATGAATACTTGCGCGATATAGTGAAGATTATTTCTTAATTGATCTTGAGAGCTAAGCATTAGTATCCACTAACAAAAAATTAATCTGGGGTTAGTAACGAGCGTTTGTCGTACGACTTATTTAGGCTTGTTAAGAGAAAAGGCGCTATGTTACGTAAAACCGCAGTTTTATTGACTTTACAACTCTTCAGTATGGCGACACAGGTGCATGCCTTGGAGCTAGGCTCGGTTACAGTTGAATCTGCGCTGAACCAGCCTTTACAGGTACGTATTGAGGTGATTCAGCTAGGTTCTACAAGGCTGGAGGATGTCAATATCCAGATGGCTTCTCAAGATGTGTTTGTCGATGTAGGTATTGATAGGGTTGGTTTTCTCTCCAATATCCGTTTTGACGTCGTTGCTGACAATACTGGTAATTATGTAGTCTTAAGCACCAACCAGATAGTTCAAGACCCCTCCCTTAGCTTTGTTCTCGAAACACGCTGGCCCAGTGGGCGTCAGTTGTCGATGCATACTGTGTCATTGGATCTGCCTGTTTTTAATGACCAGGGTGTTTCGCAAAGAGTACAGCAGCCAGTCAGCCAAGTATTGCGTCCGCCGTCGTCAAATTCTTCCTCGGCAGCAAGTGCTGCGTCTGAAGAAATTCAGACTATTTCGACCAGTGCTGCTAATTCTTTGTCTGAGATTGCTGTGCAGGTTAGACCGAATGAGTCCGTAACAGTTGAACAAACGATGTTGGCTATACAAGAGCTAAATCCTGATGCATTTAATGATGGCAACATTAATCGCATGCGAAGTGGCGAAATATTGCGAGTTCCAAATCTGGTAGAAGTTCAGGCTATTGATCCTCGCGAAGCCGTTACTATAGTGAATCGCCAGAATCGACAAGTTCACGTTGAGCCTTTAGCAGCACCTGTTGATGCAGAGCCGGGTCAATCAGCGCCACAGCAAGGTCAACTAAGCTTAATAATTGGCGATCCCGGTGCAATTAATGCCAGTGAGCTTAGCGATGCAGAAAATGACGAGTATGATCGAAGGGTAGCTGAACTTGAAAACCAGTTGGCCTTAAGTCAAGAAGAAGCAGATCGTGCTCGTATAGAGCGGGAAGAACTGGATTCGCGGCTTGAAGACCTAGAATCTCAAATTGATTCTGCGCAAGAAATACTTCGCTTACAAGATTTGCAATTAGCTCAGTTACAAGAGTCTTTATTGCGGGCGGCGGTGGCTGCCACTGAAGCGCGCCAGGCAGCACGTGCAGCGGAGCGGGCCACAGCCGAACAGCCTATTGCTCGCTCACCAAGCTTGCTTGACGACATACTTCGAATTGTGACTAGCAATACATTAATGCTGATTATTGCTGTTGGACTCATAATCTCTTTATTGGTTAGTTTATTGTTACGCCGCAATCGCGCTAACAAGCCCGACGATGATGAATTGGACGAATTAGCAGAAAAAGAATTTGATGATGCCAGTAATGAAGGTGATAGCGAATATTCTAAAGGTGATGAGGCTGTAACTGAGGAAACCGGATCCGATGATGTGGCAGAGGAAGTGGCTCTAGCGTTTGATATTGGTGGTGGGGATGACAGCAGCACAAACAGTGAAAAGGGTGAGGCTCAGGAAGATGGGGAAAAAACTATTGATGACGAGGCTACTAAGGCAGAGTTTTCTCCAGAAGAGTCAGTGGTTGACGATGTTGAGGCGGTAAGTTTCAGCGCTGATGTGAGCTCCGATTCTGGTGAGGTTTTTAATTTTGACCTTGATGAGGTTGAAATTGAATCGGTCGCCGGTATTGAAGAGGTCGAAATGCTATCAGATGATGAAGAGGTAGCAACTAAGTTAGAGCTTGCCTATGCTTATCAGAAGATGGGTGATGTTGACGGTGCAAAAGAAATCTTGCGAGAAGTGATCTCTGAAGGTACTCGTGAGCAAATGAAGGAAGCCAAAACCTTGCTTGAAACTATCGATAAGGTAAGCGACTAATTAGTCTAATAAATGGTCCTGCAATAACTTGTTAAACTCTGCACTATCCAAGATAGAAACCCCTTCTTTGCAAAAGATTGCTGTCATTATTGAATACGACGGTGCTAAATATTCTGGCTGGCAGAAGCAAAGCTCGCCCATTCAAGAAACGGTTCAAGAAAAATTAGAAGCGGCACTGAGCAAGATTGCTGATAGTTCGATCAAGACTTATTGTGCTGGTAGAACCGATACTGGTGTACACGCAACCACTCAAGTGGTGCATTTTGAAACTCCGATAGACCGAGGCGCTAAAGCTTGGGAAGCTGGGTCTAACAGTCTGTTACCGCCAAGTATAAGGGTAATTTGCTCAAAACCTGTAAAAAACAAGTTCCATGCGAGGTTCTCAGCAGAAGCACGGCGATATCATTATATTATCCAAGAGCGAAAAACAACTAGTGCTGTTCTTGCCGGGAAAATCACCCAAAGCCGGTCAATACTAAACAGTGAAGTTATGAACTTGGCAGCTGCCGCGCTGATTGGGGAGCAAGATTTTTCGGCGTTTCGTGCTGCCGGCTGTCAATCCAAGACTGCATTCAGAAATGTAATTAGAGCGAAAATTGTTAGGCAAAGAGGGTTTTTAGTCTTCGACATAATAGCTAACGCTTTCTTGCAGCACATGGTGCGCAATATTGTAGGCGCTCTGTTGGAGATTGGCCGCGAGGAGCGCAAGCCAAGTTGGGTAGAGGGGTTGTTAGCAGGTAAAGATCGGACCCTAGGAGCCGTTACAGCTCCTCCTGACGGACTCTATCTGGTGGGAGTTCAATACCCAGAAGAATTTGCCTTGCCTTCAGCCTATGTTGTGCCTCCGTTTTTATCACCAATCCCGTTAGACTGATCGGATGTCTGGAGCTCACATAGAATTATTTTTGCGAAGTTCGTTAGCTGCAAACAGTTGAATTTGCTACCATTCGATTCTTTAAAGAACCTCAGCCCTGCCTTGTCTAATATCTGGATAAAAATTTGTGGAATCACTCGAGAAGAGGATGCGGCTTCGGCTGTAATGCTTGGAGCGAGTGCTATTGGTTTGGTTTTTTTTGCGGGTAGTGCCCGGGGAGTAACTGCTGAGGATGTTTTAACAATCTTGCCTAATCAGCTCACAGGGACTAAGGTCTTTGGCCTTTTCGTAAATCCATCTGCAGAGGATGTTCGGGTAGTCTTGGCTACAGCGAGGGTTGATTGTCTACAATTTCATGGTGAGGAAAGCGAGGCTTTTTGCGCTTCATTCAACAAGCCTTACATGAAAGCATTTAGAGTAAAGGCCGACGCGAATCTGGAGTCAGAAATTCAGGAGTATTCTAGTGCGGATTTAATATTGCTAGATACCTATGATGAAAAGGTGCCGGGTGGAACTGGTAAATCGTTTGATTGGACATTGGCAGAAAGCATAAGAAGAGATAGTGATATTAGATTAGTACTTGCAGGCGGCCTCAATCCTAGTAATGTGAGCACGGCCGTGCAAAGACTGCATCCATTTGGAATCGATGTCAGTAGTGGTGTCGAGTCAGCGCCACGACTAAAAGATTTTAACAAAATGAAGAAATTTATCGAAGGAGCTAGAAGTGTCTAATAATGAATCCACTGACCCTGAATTCGGTAAACATGAATCCAGTAACATGGAATTCAAGGGGCCAGATAGCAGTGGCCATTTTGGACCCTATGGAGGAATTTTCGTAGGCGAAACATTAATCGCTGCGGTAGAAGAACTTGCAGAAGTCTATGATAGGCTCTCGAAAGAATCAGGTTTTTGGCGCGAGCTTGATAGTGATCTTGCTCATTATGTTGGTCGACCATCACCATTGTATTTCGCTGAAAGGTTAACCGAGGTTGGTGCTGGAGCGAATATCTATTTAAAGCGTGAAGATCTTAATCACACTGGAGCACACAAAATAAATAATACAATTGGCCAGGCCTTGCTGGCTAAACATATGGGTAAGACCAGGATCATTGCAGAAACCGGTGCTGGACAGCATGGCGTTGCGAGTGCCACCGTTGCTGCGAGGCTTGGGCTAGAATGCTGTGTCTACATGGGAGCCGACGACATAATTCGTCAGGCACCTAATGTTTACCGAATGAAACTGTTAGGTGCCCATGTGGTTTCAGTAGAATCAGGTTCTCGTACGCTAAAAGACGCGATGAACGAAGCCTTAAGGGATTGGGCCACCAATGTAGATAATACTTATTATATTATTGGAACTGTGGCTGGGCCTCATCCCTACCCGCAATTAGTTAGAGATTTTCAATGTGTCATAGGACGTGAGGCAAAGGGGCAATCAATAGCTCAGACTGGTCGCTTGCCAGATGCCTTGGTTGCCTGTGTAGGGGGAGGTTCTAATGCAATTGGTTTGTTTCATCCTTTTCTCGAAGATGAATCTGTAACCATGTATGGGGTGGAGGCCGGCGGTAATGGTTTAGATACCCCTGAGCATGCCGCGCCCTTGTGTGCAGGGAAGCCGGGTGTATTACATGGCAATCGTACGTATTTAATGACTGATGAAGGTGGTCAAATTATGGAGACCCATTCAATCTCCGCCGGACTGGATTATCCCGGCGTCGGTCCAGAGCACTCTTGGTTGAAAGATTTGAAACGGGTAAAATATGTAGCAGCGACAGATAAGGAGGCGCTTTCGGCATTCCATGATCTAACTGAATTGGAAGGAATTATTCCAGCTTTGGAGTCGAGTCATGCTGTTGCCTATGGAATGCAGCTGGCAAAGGAAATGAAGCGAGGTCAAAACATAATAATTAATCTATCTGGCCGTGGTGATAAAGATATCGAAACCGTGGCTCGCCTTGAAGGCATAAAGTTGTAGTGAATGTATGAGCCGTATTCAATTAATTGCAGAGCAAGCTAAACATAATAATGCCAAGCTGCTAATTCCTTATACGGTAGCTGGTGATCCCAATATCGCTACGAGCTTATCCCTCATGCATGAGCTAGTAGCTCAGGGAGCAGATATAATCGAATTAGGGATTCCCTTCAGTGATCCATCCTCAGATGGCCCGGTGATTCAGCGAGGCGTTGAGCGAGCCTTAAGTAAAAAAACCAATTTAACCGAAGTATTCGGGCTGGCCTTAGCATTTCGGAGGCAAAATAAGCACACACCCATAGTACTCATGGGTTATCTAAACCCTATCGAAATAATGGGCTATGAAAAATTTGCTAACGAGATGGTCGCTGCCGGTGTCGATGGAGTCTTAATTGTCGATATGCCTCCCGCTGAGTCAGAGAAGCTCTCTGGTTTACTAGCAGAAAGAGATATTGATCTTATTTTTCTCGTGGCGCCCACCACTACACCTTGCCGCAGTAAAGAAATTGTGCAATGCACTACCGGCTATCTCTACTATGTTTCATTGAAGGGGGTGACCGGAGCGGCGCTCACTGACTTTGATTCAGTCACTAAGAATATTACAAAATTGCGTGAATTGAGTGATCTGCCAATTGTGATAGGTTTTGGTATAAAAGATGCAGACAGTGCCCGCGCTATGGCAGAGCTGTCCGATGGAATTGTTATTGGTAGTGCATTAGTTGAAAAAATCGCCCAGTTAGGCGATCAAGAATCGCATGAAAAAAGTCGAATAAGCCAAACCTGCGAGGTTATTGGGTTGGCGCGACAGGCTTTGAATGACATTAAATAAAGTATTGTATTTAAAGGATAAATTTTGAGTTGGATAGATAGAATTCTGCCCTCGATTTCCACCGAAAAGGGTGATACTAAGAAGCGCTCAAATGTGCCGGAAGGTGTGTGGAAGCAGTGTCCGCGCTGCGAGGCCATGCTTTATAAAAAATCTCTTAACGAAAACTATGATGTTTGCCCTAAGTGTGACCATCATCTGCGTATAACAGCGCGGCGAAGATTGGAGTTGTTTCTCGATGCTGACTTTCAGGAGGAATTAAATTCAGAATTAGAACCGGTAGATCTGCTGAAATTCAAAGATTTGAAAAAATATAAAGACCGCATATCGGCTGCTCAAAAGTCAACTGGCGAAAAAGACGCTTTGGTGGTTATGAAAGGGCAAGTGAAAGGCATCCCACTGGTTGTGGCGGCATTTGAATTCGCTTTCATTGGTGGTTCGATGGGCGCGGTGGTAGGTGAGAAATTTACCCAGGCAGTTAATACCTGTATTGTAGAAAAACTGCCCTTGGTTTGTTTTTCAACTAGTGGCGGCGCGAGGATGCAAGAAGCGCTAATTTCTCTCATGCAAATGGCGAAAACTTCCGCAGCTCTGGAAAAGTTAAAGAGACAATCCCTTCCGTATATTTCGGTATTGGTGGATCCAGTATATGGTGGTGTTTCAGCGAGTTTAGCGATGTTGGGAGATATTAATATCGCGGAGCCTAACGCCCTAGTTGGTTTTACTGGTCCGGATGTTATTCGGCAGACCGTACGAGTAAAGCTACCAGAAGGCTTTCAGCGAAGTGAATTTCTTCTAGAGCATGGAGCGATAGACATGATTGTTCACCGTCGTAATCTGCGCGACAAAATTTCTTCACTGTTGGATAAATTCCTCCACTTTCGGCGCATTAGATCTTGATCGATAGAACGCTGGACGATTGGCTCGATCACATATCATCAGTTCATCCATATGAAATTGAACTCGGCTTAGAGCGCATTGGGTTGGTCGCGAATCGCTTGGACATAAGCAGGCCAGCTCCTAATGTGGTCTCAGTTGCAGGAACTAATGGCAAAGGTTCTTGCGTCGCATTCATGGAAGGAGTTCTAGAGCATGCTGGTTATCGCATTGGTGTCTTCAGCTCTCCGCACATCCATCATTTTAATGAACGCATAAGAATTGGTGGTGCTGAAGCTTCTGACTCGGATATCTGTAGGGCTTTTGCGGCTATTGATGCAGCTCGGAAGGAGATTTCTCTAAGCTACTTCGAGTACGCGACTATTGCAGCGTTATATCTTTTTCAATCTGCTGAGCTTGATTGCGTGTTATTAGAAGTCGGTTTAGGCGGGCGGCTAGATGCGGTTAATTTGATCGATGCTGATGTCGCAATTATTAGCAGTATTTCTCTCGATCATGAAGATTGGCTAGGGTCAGATTTAGAAATCATAGGCCAGGAAAAAGCAGGGATTATGCGTGCAAAGATTCCGGTTATTATCGGAGACCACAACCCCCCAAGGAGTTTGCGAATTAGAGCTAAAGAATTGGGAGCGCGGGCATTTTTCATAGATCAGGATTTCAATATTGATGTTGCAGCTGATCAGTCAAATTGGAACTGGCTGGGTAGCCAAGATGTTGGTCAAATCGTGGGCAAGAATAATTTACCCATGCCTAAATTGGCGCTGAGCAATGTGGCTACTGCGATGCAGGCATTACATCAGCTTCCGCTTAAGTTAAAGAGAGAGGATTACGTTTATGCCCTTATAAATACGTCACTTGCCGGAAGGTTTGAGGAGCGTCGAGATTCCCGCACTGGTAAAAAAGTTGTTTTTGACGTTGCTCACAACCCGGCTGCGGCACAGTTATTATGCCAAAATCTGCTTGAATATCGTTTTCAAAACCCAGAGATCGAGAGAATAGCTGCAGTCATCGCGGTCATGGCAGATAAAGATATTGAAGCAATGGCTATTGCTTTAGAATCCTGCTTAGACATCTGGTATATTGCGCAAGTCGATGAGGTGCGAGGCCTGTCTGTTGGCGAGGCCTATCGGCGGATTAGCGAGGCTGTTGGAGGTTGTTCATCTAGAGATAAGCTGGGAAGAAACATTACTGAACACAAATCTGTGCAAATGGCTTATGACTCTGCCTGCGATGCTTGCTCAGAAGCCGATTTAGTCGTGGTGACCGGTTCTTTTTTTACTGTCGCTGCAGTGAGGTTACTTACTGAAGAACTCGTTCATTAAGGGTTCGTGACTAAACGTAGTTAAAGAGTCAATTGTTTGACGTAGCTCAGTAGGAATTTAAATTTATGAATTTCGGAGTAAACCAGATTGAATCAGAGTGCTAAACAACGCATTGTTGGTACTGTAGTACTTTTGACTCTTGCTCTTATCTTTCTGCCTATCATTTTTGATGGTCAAGGCAGCTATCAAGGCACAGTTACTTCTAGGATCCCCGATGTGCCAAACATTCCGATTTTGGAAATACCTATTCAGACCCGACCAGTGGTCATCGCTAATACCGATGCAATAAATGCGAACAATCCAGCCGCTGGAGATTCGAGTCTCGCTACTACTGCAGAGGCTGTAGTTGAGGAGCCTGCTCAGGCCGATCAAAGCGATGACTTTGAAGTAATGATCAATACATCTGAGCCGGTATTTATCCGCGAAGTCCCTAATCTCTCTGCCACCGGTTTACCAGAAGGCTGGAGTGTGCGCCTCGGCTCATTCTCCAACTCCGAAAATGCTACTTCTCTTGTGCAAAAACTGCAGGCGGCAGGTTATAAGGTCTACACTAGGAGGATTCAAAGTGAAGTGGATGTTCTTACCGGGGTATTTGTGGGGCCTTGGATAGATAGGTCTAGAATTAATGAGTACCAGCAGCAATTACAGGAACAGTTCCAGCTCGCTGGTATTGTAGTGCGCTATGAAGTGGAGCAACTTTAGGAGTAGTTGGCATTTTGAGCGGTATGAATGAAGTCGATGCAGCGATATTAATTATAATAGTGTTATCTTGCCTATTTGGCTTGTGGCGCGGGCTGATAAAAGAGGTTTTGTCTTTATTGACTTGGGTCGCTGCACTCTTGGTCGCTCGCGTTTATAGTGAAGTATTAGCGGAAATGCTTAGCAATGTTATAGGTAGTGCTGTGGTTCGATATCTAACTGCATTTGCGGTTCTTTTTGTCGTTGTTATGATGCTGGGAACTTTGTTGAATCACCTGATGTCGAAGTTGCTTACCGTTACGGGCCCTAAGTTCGCCGATAGATTGTTAGGTGGTGTATTCGGAGTAGGAAGAGGCGCACTTATAGTTTTGGTCATTCTTGTTATTACCGGCGTCTTCGTCTCAAAGACGGAGCAGTGGCGACAGTCAGTGTTAATTCCTTACGGGCAGGAAGCTATCGAGTGGTTAAGGATACTCGTTGGCGACACTAACGCTTTTGATCTTTTACAGCAGCCAAATACAGTATCTCTAGAAGAGATTCCCAATTAGATAGAAGGTCGATTAATAGGTAAGAATTTTAGTTCGATAATAGGAATGGCGTGGAGCAAACTATGTGCGGATTGGTTGGGGTGGTAGCTAGTAACAATGCTGGCGTTTGTCTCTATGACGCGTTAACTGTTTTGCAGCACCGAGGTCAAGACGCAGCTGGAATCATGACGAGTGATAACGGTAAACTCAATTTACGCAAAGACAATGGTTTGGTTAAAGATGTATTCCATAATCGTCATATGCGTCGGTTAACTGGTCAGATGGGCATCGGTCATGTGCGTTATCCGACGGCCGGAGGTTCTAGCCCGGCGCTAGCACAACCTTTTTATGTTAATTCTCCGTATGGCCTTGCTCTTGCTCACAACGGCAATCTAACTAATGCGGTTGAGCTTAGTCGCGATTTGTTCAAACAAGACCTACGCCACATAAATACAGATTCTGACTCGGAAGTTCTGCTCAATATTTTTGCCCATGAGCTACAACAACGAGGAAAAATCGAACCGGAAGCTCGGGATATTTTTGCAGCGGTGGCTGGAGTTCACAATCGCTGCCGCGGCGGCTTTGCTGCAATTGTTATGTTAGCTGGCTATGGCATTGTTGGTATGAGAGACCGCAACGGCATCAGGCCGTTAGTATTCGGAAGTCGTAAGGGCGGCGAGAAGGGAATGGAATATATGATCGCCTCGGAAAGCGTAGCTCTAGATTCTCAGGGCTTTACGATAGAGAGAGACGTGGCGCCTGGAGAAGCGGTGTTCGTAGATGTAAATGGTAAACTTCATACAAAAATATGCACAGAGCAGGGCGTTAAAACTCCTTGTATCTTTGAACATGTTTATTTTGCTAGGCCAGATTCGTTCATGGATAGCATTTCTGTTTATAAGGCGCGATTAAGAATGGGGGAAAAGCTAGGCAATAAAATCAAAAAGCTACGCCCGGACAATGATATCGACGTGGTTATTCCTATCCCAGACACAAGTAGGACTTCAGCGCTCGAATTGGCTAATAGATTGGGCCTAAAATTCCGCGAAGGATTTGTCAAGAACCGCTATATCGGTAGGACATTTATTATGCCTGGCCAGAGCCAGAGACGAAAATCGGTGAAGCAGAAGCTTAATGCCATAGATTTGGAGTTCAGAGGCAAGAATGTCTTATTGGTTGATGATTCAATTGTTCGAGGTACTACTTGCAAGCAAATCATTCAAATGGCCCGGGATGCTGGTGCGAATAAAGTGTATTTTGCCTCAGCAGCACCTGCTATTCGCTATCCAAACGTTTATGGTATAGATATGCCTGCAGCATCTGAATTAATAGCAGCCGGTAAAACAGAAAAAGAAATTGAAGAAATGATAGGAGCCGATTGGTTGATATATCAAGAGTTGGATGACCTTATTGCATCGGCTTCCGAGGGCAATCCAGAAATTAAGCAGTTTGAATGTTCTATTTTCAATGGTGAATACATAACCGGTGACGTGGATGACTTGTATCTAAAACGATTGGAAAATCTTCGTAGCGATGCTGCCAAGAAATCCAAAAAGAAGCAAAGTGATAAGAAAGGAAAGAATCTAATGGCTGATCGCCATAATGATGCATAAATGCTTAAGCAGTTGAGTCAGATGATTCGCAACAAGCTGCTAACAATAGGCGACGTGACTGCGGCTTACTTCGACATCGTTGTCTTGCTTGCGGCATAGGGCCTAAAAAGCCCAGAAGATACCAAAACTTATCCCCCGGCAAGTTTTGCTTTCAGACCTTGGGCCTCTAGATAGTTTTTAACAACAACTCGATGATCGCCCTGGATTTCGATTGTGTTACTTTTGATAGTGCCGCCTGAACTGCAGAGAGTTTTTAATTTCTTGGCTAATATTTTAAGCTCCTCTTTAGAATATTGAATACCAGAAATTACTGTTACGCCAACGCCTTTTCGCCCTTTGGTTTCTCGGCTAATAGTAATAGATTGAATTTGACTAGAGTCAGTATCATTAGTGCCAACGCAGTTACATTTTCTCAAGGCTTTGCCGCATTTCGAGCAATGACTTAGCCCACTAGTTGAGTAAACGAGTTTTGATAAAGTCATGGGTATAAGTTCAATAGGTGTCGGCTTAATGAATTAATCGGCTACGTCAAGGAGAAATAATGATTGAATCGAGCGGCCTAAGTTTTATAGAGTGGCGGTAAAGCAAATCGATCTCGTTGCCGGCATTGTTTTAGGGCCTGCAATTTCTGCCTGCGCAAGCTGCTAATGAGTTTTAGGAAACCGGCATGATCAAAGTCACCGGCAGAGCTTCTTGAATTGTCATTGTTAAATAGCGCGGTTTGAATACCGTGAGCGTATTCATGCAGTTCAACAGAGTCTTTTTGTTGGAGGATATCCTCCATGCTTATTATTTCTCGACTATCGACAAAATGGTTACACCAATTTATAAGAGTTTCTCTTAGGCCATTGAGGTCTCGTCCAGAAGCTTTGCTTTTTAATTGTCTAAATGCAACTGCTTCATTGTTTTGAGGGCTGTATTTCTGGATTAAAGCCTCGCGTCGATCACGAAAATAGTCTGCAATTTCTTTTTTGCGGCTAGCGATAGTTAGTTGATAGACACTGATTGCGACAATGGCAAGTGCAGCAGCAATGAGATAGTTTAACCAAGAGGCGTCAACCTCAATAAATTCTGCCTCATTCTGTGCATCGATCATGCCCTGGTCCACTATTGGCGCGGCTGCTAGTAATTCTGCGAGATTTTCTGAGGTAACAATAGTTTGTTCAGCTGGTGCATCACCTTCGATTGTAGCGACCATTAATCTAGTAGCGGGAACGATAGTGGCTTCAAGTTGATTAGTATCAATATTCCACCAGGGAATGGATATTTCTGGAATTTCAATGAAGCCAGCCTGAACAGGCACTATAGATGTTGTCTCGACCCGGGTTCCGACTATGGCGCCTTCTACAAAGGTGCGCTGGACATCAGCAGGGTCCGGATAGACATTAAGACCTTCAACTGCAAGGTCGCTAAAAGGTGGAAGTACGGCGCCATCGAGGCCTTCAGCAACCATTGTTACGGTACGAACTAACGCATCACCAATCTGCAACCCGCTTAAATCTGTATTCCATGTTTCTTCCATAGTTAGGTTCGAAACAGGTAGCCAGAATTCACTGTTCTGCACGGCTAAAGGGCGTTCCTGGACTTCCACGCTAGTACCTTCGATAAAAGCAGTAACACGACGGGTATTCAGGTTTCTGAAAACAAAATTACTTGAACCATCTGTGACTTCGCCGCGGAATAGAATGTCTGGAAATTCTAGTGGCCCGCTACGCTGTGGAAAAATCACATAGCGTTTTTCGTAGACTCCGAAGCGCACGCCATCAATAAGTTTTTCATATTGATTAGGGGAGCCAATTAATTGAATGACGGTATTAGGCATTTCCAATTCAGTAAATTGCGGATTACGAATTCCGTTGATGGTGTAGTAGAGACGTACAGTAAAGAGTAGTTGCTCCTGCACATAAACTGTCTCCTTATTAAATTCCAATTCAAGGAACAGTTCATCGCTATCTTGGTTGGAGCGAGGGCCTTCGTTAACGACAGTAATCGTGACTGGGTCGGTGGCACTGTCATTTATCTCGATTGCAGGGATGGTAAGCTCGCCTTCGTTGAGTGGAAACAAAGTAACTATATAGTCGGTCCATGATTCTACAGCGCCATTCACGGAACGGATTTGACTGCTGGTTCGAGTTCCCAGTACATCAAAGTCTTCGGTTAAGGGGGTCAGATCGAGTTGCATGCCTTGGCGTTGGTCAAATACCCTTATCGTATATGTTAAGGTTTCGCCTCGAGCAATCTCTGTTCTGTCAATGGTGACTTCAATTTCTTGGGCATTGACAATCTGGCTCATAGCTAAAGTGATTAAGAGATAGGCAAGTGCAGTAAGTGTTTTTAACATTTTCACCAAATTTGCCCTCCATTCTGAATACTATTGGCGGTTCCATTTAACTGCCGTTGTCGGTACTGATAACGGAATTTTCGGCGCAGTAATTCGCCTGGATCATTTTCAATACGACGCAGCCACTGCTCCACAGACTGCTGTTCTTCAAATTCTTCATTGCTGCTTTCACTGGGTGTATTTTGCTCGCTATTCGATTCTGAATTTTCCTGATCTTCCGGTGGTTGATTCTGTTGTTCTTGTTGCTGTTGGTCTTGGTTGCCTTCTTGGCTTTGTTGATCTTGTTGGTCGCTATTTTCCTGGCTTTCTTCGGATTCACTTTCGGAATTTTGTTCGGAATCGTTTTCCTGGCTTTCGCCATCTTGATTCTCGCCGCTTTCTGATTCTTCTTGCTCTAATAGTTGTTCAACGATTTCCCTATTGTAAATCGCATCGTCGAGATTTGCATTGAGCCCCAATGCCAAATCATAGGCTGCTATCGCTTCGGCATAATTGCCTGCAACTGCAAGAGCATTGCCTCGGTTGTAGTGGCCATCTTGTGTATCTACGTCACTGTAAGCGGCGACGGCGGCTTCATAGTTCTCAGCGCGGTAACTTGCAGCACCCGCCCATTCTGTTGATTCAAATAACACGGCTGCGGTTGCATGCTCCTCCGCAACAAAAGCTTCCGCGCCTTGCTGGTCTCGGGTTTTCCATAAGTCTCGCCAATCGAGAGCTTGAGCTGGCTGGCTAGGAAGCATTAGGCCGGCGCCCGTAACTAGGACCAGAGAAAATAACCAGCCTCGTCGAAAGCTCATTGCTGCGATCGGCAATACCAGTAGTAGAAGCCAGGGGCCTGTTTCATACCAAACATCAAATTCTTCTTCGACATCACTGAGTTGATCGTCATCGAGTAATTCGAAATTAGTTAATAGATAAACCAGATCTGCGTCTGATAATTGAATATCGTGATATCTGCCATTGACTCGATTGGCTAAAGACTGCAGTACGTTTTTGTTAAGAGTAGGGGTCACCATAGCCCCGGTTTCGTCGGTCAAAAAGGTACCGTCGCTGGTGCGTATCGGCGCGCCTTCTTCGGTACCAATACCCATTATGAGGAGTTCGTAACCAGTTCCTTCAAGTTGTTCCGTGAGTAGCAATTCCTGATCAAATCCACTAATACCGTCGGTCATCAATAATATTTTACTTTGATTTCCCTCGGTTTCGTCGAGTAGGCCGATCGCCAGCTCCATCGCGGACATAGGATTGCTGCCGAACAACGGCATGATGTTCGGACTAAGAGACGGCACTAAAGCGGCGATAGTTACTACATCGTCGGTAAGAGGTGTCACAGTATGTGCATCTCCCGCATAGACCACTAAAGCAGTTTGTCCTTCGTCGCGAAGAACAAGAATGTCACGTAATTTGCGTTTTGCTAAATCAAGTCGGTTCGGAATATGATCGGGGGCAAACATCGAGAGTGATAGATCTAAAACGATCACCATAGCATCTTCTTTTTTTTGCACAGGCTGTGGGAATTTCTCCCAAACCGGACCTGCCATTGCCATTATCGATAGCAACCAAGCGCTGAATAAAAGGAGAAGGGGGGTACGCTGAGCAGCATTTTTGCTTCGGTCTAATAAATAAGGCAGTAGTGATTTGTCGATGGCTTTGTCCCAGGCGGTAACAGCTGTGTTTATACGCCATAGGGCAGCAAAAAAAATCAGCGTTGGCGCTAATGCTAATAGCCAAATTGGTCTTAGAAAGTGAAACTCCTGGAATAAGCTTACGGGTATTGAAAGTTCCATTAGCTGCTACTTCCTGCTGCTGTGGAAGCATCTTCATCTATTTCTTCTATTCGTGCTCGACCTGCAAGTGATAACCAAGGTATGGATGCTAGGGCGAAGATAAAGCTAATCAAAATTGCGGTGCCTAATGGCCAATAGTAAAGAACCATAGTGGGGCGATAAGTTTGTTCATCTTGTTCAATGGTTTCTAAAAGATCTAATTCTTCGTAGATATCCACTAAATCATTTACATCCCGAGCACGAAAATATTTACCGCCCGTAGATTCAGCAATCTGGGTTAACACTTGTTCATCCAGCTCTGCTGAAGGATTGATCGCTCGAGCACCAAAAAAAGTTCGCTGAACTACTTGGTCAGCACCAATGCCAATGGTGTAAATTTTTATGTTTTCAGTACGAGCTAATTGGCCAGCTTGTTCTGGTGAAACAGCTCCGGCGTTATTAACGCCATCGGTAAGCAGTACCAAGACTCGGCTGTTTTCCGGCCGAGTACGTAAATGAATAACTGCAAGTCCTATGGCATCGCCAATGGCAGTAGCAGATTCTTCGATGATTCCGATTTCTGCTTCTTCTAAGAGCGTTCCAACGGTTTTGCGATCAAAAGTGAGAGGTGCCTGAATATAGGCATGAGCGGCAAACAAAATGAGACCTAGTCGATCGCCTTCGCGGCGTTCAACAAAATCACCAACAACGGCTTTTACCACATCGATGCGAGAAGCCTGACGGTTTCCTACTACCATGTCCTGTGCTTCCATACTGCCAGAAATATCTACTGACAACATTAGATCGCGCCCTGTAGATGGGAGCTGGACAGGGTCACCTAGATACTGTGGTCTGGTCGCTGCGATTACTACTAATAGCCAAATCAGCGTACAGCAAATTAGATTAAAAAGACGACCACTAGTGATGTTTTCGTTGTCTGACTGGAGCCGCTTCAAAATACTAAAGAACGGTACATAAAGTGCCGCATCCTGTCGTGGCGCACGAGAGAGTAAGAGATACACTATAAAGGGAAGAGGTAAGGCAAAAGCTACCCACGGCCATGTAAATTCAAGCATTAGTCACCTGGTCTACACCTGAAATATCAGACGCTGTTGGGTTGAGGCTCTCTTTAGTTGAATTCGGATCCCCTAAATACAAACTAGTAATCCATTCTTCGCCCAGGCTATTTAGAGCATCCACATCTACGTCACATTCGGTCTGAAAACGTCCGAAACTAAGAGCTGCAGCAATGCTGTCGTCCAACCTAGAAGATTCACCCTTTTCCCTAATAAAATCAACCCAGGCGCGACCGCTAAGACTGGCAACATTGGGTTGAGGGAAGTGATAGAGGGCAACTCGTCTAATCACGGAATTAAATTCATTTACGTATTTTAACTTCAGGTCATCACCACCGCCGGATGCTTCATTGGCATAGCTATTGTAACAACTGCTAAGTTCAGCAAGAGCATGCTGACAAATTTGATGGAGATTTCGGTGTCTTATATAGCGTCGAATAGCTAGCACCACGAGTACGAGAACTATAAGCGCCAAAATCCACCAGCCCGGGGCCGGTGGCCAGGAAGTTATCTCAGCAGGTAAGTGAATATCTGCTAGTTGAGCTAAGAGCTCTTCGCTATCCAATGTCGGATTTGCTCCACCACAAGTTGATTTGTACGCATTTTAATTAATCGGATTTGGAGTTTATCCATTTCTGATTCGAGATTTTCAACGCGCTGCTGAAATTGGTCACGATATTTGCTTCGAGCTTTGGGGTTATGGGTATTTAGAGCACCCTTGCGGCCGCCATCGGTAATACTGTAAATGCCAGGCACAGGCAATGTTTCTTCTAATACATCATACACAAAACAGCAAATAACATTATTATGCCGAGAAAGCTGATTGAGATATTGCAGGGCTTTTTCGTCTAAAGTCATGAAATCTGAAATGACGTAAAGTGTACTGCCAGGCTTAGTAATTCGTCTAATTTGCCCAAGAGCATGAGCGAGGCCCGGTTTAAAATTGGGGTCAACTGGTTCTATAGTTTCAGGCTCTTTCACTTCTTGAAGATGCTGGTTATATAAATAGACCTGATTCAGTAAATGCAGGGCCGAGCGGCGGCTTCTTTTTGGGCGAACCAAGCTCGAATCGCTGTCTGAGAAGACCAGTCCTCCTACACGATCACCATTCTCTATGGCCAGCCAGCAGAAAACTGCTGCAGCCTGAGCGGCAACTACTGACTTGAATGCTATTTGGCTACCAAAATACATATTATGTGTTTGGTCGACAGCAATAATCACCGGTCTTTCTCTTTCTTCGCGAAAGACTTTTGTGAAAGGTCGACCTGTGCGCGCAGTGACCCGCCAGTCAATTAAGCGAATATCGTCTCCAGCTTGATAAGGGCGAAACTCTTCAAAATCGATGCCTCTCCCGCGCATTTTCGACAGGTGTAGTCCGGAAATTCCGGCGATTGAGCGAGTGTGAGCTAGATATTCTAGTGTTTTTGCTGCATAGCGCTGCACCAGAAGCTGAGGCAGTGTAATAACAGCGCCTCTGCTCTGGTAACGGGCATGATGTGGGTCTATTTGCAGCTTTGCTGACATGATTGGCGTCTGAATTTAATTTAGGCTGATGGCACGCGTTCGCGAATTGTCTCCAATACTTTGTCTGGTGTAACACCACTGGCTTCCGCTTCAAAGCTTAAGAGGATTCGATGGCGTAATACGTCGAACATAATTTCTTGAACATCGTCAGGACTGACAAAATCGCGACCTTGGATCCAAGCATGAGCGCGTGCGCAACGATCTAGAGAAATAGTTCCGCGGGGGCTGGCTCCATATTCCAACCAAGAAGCCAATTCTTCTCCGTAAACTGTTGGATTTCGCGTAGCCATAATCAGTTGAATTATGTATTCCTCGACTTCTGGCGCCATGTGCATTGTTAGAATTTCTTGACGGGCTGAGAAGAGATCATCCTGAGCTATTTGATTAGGGGCTTCAACTTTCGCATTCATGGCTTCGTTTCTAACTAGATTTAAGATATCTCGCTCGGCATCGATTTGCGGATAGCCGATCGTGACGTGCATGAGGAATCGGTCAAGCTGTGCTTCTGGAAGAGGGTAGGTACCTTCTTGCTCAATTGGGTTTTGTGTTGCCATTACTAGAAACAGTGGTGGTAATTTGAATGACTCACGACCGACACTGACCTGATGTTCACCCATAGCTTCTAAAAGCGCAGACTGAACTTTTGCCGGCGCACGGTTAATCTCGTCAGCTAACACCAAATTATGAAAGATAGGGCCTTGTTGAAATCTAAATGTACCGTCTTCAGGACGAAATACCTCAGTGCCTGTTATATCGCTTGGTAATAAATCGGGTGTGAATTGAATTCTGTGAAAATCTCCCTCGATTGCTCGGGATAAATCTTTGATAGCTTTAGTCTTGGCGAGGCCGGGAGCCCCTTCAACGAGTAGGTGACCATCAGCAAGTAATGCAATTAATAACCGATCAATTAGGCGCTCCTGCCCTATAATTTGTAGTGATAACCAATTTTTGAGTTCTGTTATTATTCCATGCTGGGTCATATTAATGATTCTCTGCGGTCAATGGGGCGCGTAAGACAAAGTCAGGGATTGTAAACGTTTTATAGTGGATGTCTAGATGAAGATTGTAGCGGAATGTAGCTACAGATCAGGTAGTTAGGAGCATCTGGCTTTTGGTCTCAGCCCAGTTCTTTTAGGGTTCGCCGGTAATTGGTGTGTTCAAATCGAATAATCGCTTGGCGTTAGCGGTGGTTTCCTCTGCTAGAGCCGCAACTGGCACTCCTCTGCAGGCAGCTACAGTACTTGCTACTTCTAATAGATATCTTGGTTCGTTGCGAGGGCTTGAGGGTTTCGGCGTTATAGTTCGGGGCAATAAGTAAGGTGCATCAGTTTCGAGTAATAAGCGATCTGCGGGTATCATGGAAACGAGTTGCTGCAGCTCGGTTCCGCGCCGCTCATCGCATACCCAACCAGTTATACCAATGTACATATCTAGCTGTATATAGTCCCGCAAAGCCCTCTCAGAGTCGGTAAAGCAGTGGACAACACCGCCAACTACTGCGCCTCGATACTTGCTTAAAAGCCTATAGAAGTCGTCATGAGCATCCCGTTGATGGAGGAATAGCGGTTTTTGCGTCTCTGCGGCCAATTGCAGGTGAAGTTCAAAGGCTCTTAATTGATCCGCCGCTGGTGAATAGTTTCGATTGTAGTCCAATCCGCATTCACCGATCGCTGCAGTATTTGTATGAGCTGCTAAATCGCGAATAAGTGCGAATGCCTCTGTGTCACAGGCGCTGGCAACATGTGGGTGATAGCCAGCAGTGGCACTGACGAAATCAGGGTATTTTCTACACAACGTGCGAGCTTCACATGATGACTTGAAGTCTGTGCCGGTGACTATGATGTGACTGAGGCCCGCTTCGATAGAGGAGGAGATAACGGCATTCAAATCGTGTTTAAACGACTCGTGAGTAAGATTTGCGCCAATATCGATGAGTTCCATGCTTTCAAATGCCTTGAGAGTGACAAAGGTGGCGATTTGTCCCATCCTAGTCGCGGACCGATTAGGCGCCGAGATTCTAGCCTAAGTCATCAGGCAGTACTAGCGGGCATTGGGCCTGACAATCGCCTGATAGCTAGATATTACATGGCTTATAGCTGATAATAGAACAGTCTTAATAAAAGATTTGGAAGTGATGGTGGATGCTAAAGTAAATAAAAAGCCGCTTAATTGGGCTGTGCTCGGTTTTCAATATCAACGCACTGATTATCGTTTTCGTGCTGTGCATGAGAATGGTGTTTGGGGAGAAGGTGAACTGATTACCGATGAGAACATTCCTATTCACGAAGGAGCGCCTTCAATTCACTATGCCCAGCAATGTTTTGAAGGTATGAAAGCTCAAACCTCAGCGGATGGTCGCGTTCTTTTGTTTAGGCCTGATTTAAATAGTGAGCGCATGGATTTAGCTGCAAAGAGACTGCTAATGCCGCAAGTTCCCGAGAATTTATTTCTTGAGGCAGTGGAAGAAACAGTGCGAGCTAATTATGCTTGGATTCCACCATTCGGATCTGGTGCTTCTTTATATATACGTCCAATGCTTATCGGAGTTGGTGAGAACCTGGGCCTAAATCCAGCACAGAAGTTTGAGTTTCGCGTTTTCGTATGCCCGGTAGGGCCCTATTATAAAGAAGCAGGACTGGCAGTAATTTCATTGGCGGTCTCAGAAATGGACCGGGCAGCACCAAATGGTACAGGCAGTTTTAAAGTAGGGGCTAATTACGCTGGCGGCTTGTTAGCTACCCGGGCAGCTCAAGTACTAGGCGCTAATGAAGCGCTGTATTTAGATTCTATGGAAGGGCGTTACATCGATGAGGCAGGCTCTGCGAATATAATTGTAGCCATGAAAGATGGCAGCTTCGCCTCTCCTAAATCAGATGCGATCTTACCGAGCATCACTAGACGCTCTATTATGATCTTAGCTAAAGAAGAGCTAGGCTTAAAGGCTGAAGACAGGCCTATTGATTTGAGGGCCGAATTTTCACAATTCCAAGAGATGGCTGCCTGTGGCACGGCTGCAGTACTTTCTCCAGTTGGAAAAGTCTGGTTCGATGCTGGTTGGCACAATGTATATCAAGATGGCGATTCGATTGGACCTATTATGCAAGAACTTTATGATCTTTTAGTAGGTATCCAGAACGGTGAACTTGAAGACCGCTTTAGCTGGTTGCACGAAGTTTCGCGCTAACTCGGCATCATCACTTGAGAGTCATTCTTCCAAAAATGGTTATGAGTATGTTCCTTGGTGCGTTCAGTAAGCGGCGGGCTTAAGCTTAGATAATTCGTTGATTGATAGCTTGTCGATGTCTGTGTTGTTCGTTTAGATTGTGTCTAAAAATAAGAGACTTAGCGCTCTTTGTAGCTAAAATTCATTTCTTAGTATGTCTGTCGTTAGGCCCTTCGCGGTGTCTTTCGTGGAGGTCGAATCTGAACTCTAGATATCGTGTGCGAAACAATAATTATGGATTGCAAACTGAGAGTCAGGTTTGTATCTTTCCCGCGCTTATTAACTACTTAAGGCTCAAATCTCTGTTGATTAGTCAAGCTTGAGAAGCTTAAAAAATTCCATAGACAAATTGATTTGGCCCAAGAATGGGTGAAATCTAATTTCTGCTCATAGATATTTTTTAAGAGAAAACTTGACGCTTGTGCAACTTAACCTTATATATGTGCGCTGTTTGGATCACCTAAATCCACTTTCACACTAATAATTGTTTTAAAACATGCCTAAATCCTTAGTAATAGTTGAGTCGCCAGCAAAGGCAAAGACAATCAATAAATACCTCGGGCCTGAGTTCGTGGTCAAATCCAGCGTAGGACATATTCGCGACCTACCCACCAGTGGGAGCGGAAAGCCCATCGACACTGAGGCTCGAGCCGCGGCCGCGGCGCGCACCCGGAAAATGAAGCCTGATGAAAAAGCGATTTACAAGAAGAAGAAAGCTAAACAACAACTTGTTAGCAGAATGGGGATCAATCCTGAGAAAGATTGGGAAGCCAATTATCAAATATTGCCGGGCAAAGAGAAGGTAGTTAACGAACTAAGAATGTTAGCGAAGAATGCCGACCATATCTACCTCGCAACTGACCTTGATAGAGAGGGTGAGGCTATTGCCTGGCATCTTAAAGAATCCATTGGCGGAGACCCGGAACGTTATAAGCGCGTCGTTTTTAACGAGATCACCAAGCGCGCGATTGCTGAAGCCTTTTCTGAGCCTGGCGAGTTGGACATGCGCTACGTAGAAGCGCAGCAAGCACGACGTTTCCTTGATCGAGTTGTTGGCTTCATGGTCTCTCCTCTTCTTTGGGCTAAAGTAGCTCGAGGATTATCCGCAGGTCGAGTGCAGTCAGTCGCAGTTCGATTAGTGGTAGAGCGAGAGCAGGAAATACGTGCATTCATACCAGAAGAGTATTGGGAAGTATTTGCTGACCTGCTAGCCGAATCTAAAGAGAAACTGCGTTGTCAGGTGGTGAGGCAGGATGGCAGCAATTTTCGCCCGAACAACCAAGCAGATACTGATGCTGCCTTGGCAGTTTTAAAGTCAGCACAGTTCACGGTTTTAAAACGCGAAGATAGGCCAACGTCTTCTAAGCCAAAGCCTCCACTCATTACTTCTACATTACAACAGGCAGCAAGCACTCGCTTGGGCTTTGGTGTAAAGAAAACAATGATGATGGCTCAGCGTCTTTATGAAGCGGGTTACATTACTTACATGCGAACTGATTCAGCTCATCTGAGTAATGATTCCATTGAAATGTGTCGAACTTATGTAAATAAGAACTACGGTGAAATATACCTCACTGAAAAAGCAATGATGTACAGTTCAAAGGAAGGTGCTCAAGAGGCTCACGAGGCGATTCGTCCAACTGAAGTTAAAGTGCAATCTGACAAGTTAATGGGCATGGACCCTGACGCAGTGCGTCTCTATGCGCTAATTTGGCAGTTTTTTGTTGCCTGCCAAATGGCACCAGCTCGTTACTTAAGTTCCAGCATAACAGTAAAGGCGTCTGAATTTCAGTTAAGAACGAAGGGTCGCATTATGCAATTCGATGGTTACCTGAAAGTGATGCCGTCGAAAGATGAAGATATTGTGTTACCGGATGTTGCGGAAGGACAAATTCTGACCCTTCAACAATTAGACCCTTCGCAAAATTTTACCAAGCCGCAGGCTAGATTCACCGAAGCCAGTTTGGTCAAAGAGTTAGAGAAGAGAGACATAGGCAGGCCATCAACCTATGCATCGATTATTTCTACGATTCAAGATAGGGGTTATGCAAGGGTAGAAAATAAACGCTTCTACGCTCTTAAAATGGGCGATATTGTCGTAGAGCGATTGCAGGAAAGTTTTAGTGAATTAATGGACTATGATTTCACCGCCAAGATGGAAGATTCCTTGGACGAGGTTGCCGCTGGTGATACCAATTGGAAGCAATTGCTTAACGACTTCTACGCTAGTTTTACCAGTCAGTTGTCAAAGGCCGAAGCTGAAGACGGCGGTATGCGAACCAATGATCCTACAAATACGAACATTGTATGCCCGAAATGCTCTCGCCACATGCAAATTAGAACTGCATCTACAGGTGTTTTCCTGGGTTGTTCAGGGTATGCGTTATCACCGAAAGAGCGGTGCAAGTCAACAATAAACCTAACTCCTGGCGACGATGCTATTCGCACGAATACTGCTGAGGAAGCAGAGGCGCAGGAAAATATTCAGCTCAGGCAGAAGCGCCGTTGCACTCTATGTAATACGGCCATGGACGCCTATCTGATTGATGAAAAGCGTAAGCTGCATGTTTGTGGTAATAACCCTGATTGCTCGGGTTATGAGATTGAAAGTGGCGAGTTTAAAATTCGGGGTTATGACGGCCCAGTGATTGAGTGCGACAAATGTAGCTCAGATATGCAGTTAAAGGCAGGCCGCTTCGGAAAATATTTTGGGTGTAGTAGCGAAGATTGCAAAAATACACGTAAGCAGCTCAGAAGCGGCGAAGCAGCTCCGCCAAAGATGGATCCAGTCGTTATGCCTGAGTTGACTTGTGAGACGGTGGAAGATCATTACGTGCTAAGAGATGGCGCTTCAGGGATGTTTCTCGCGGCCAGTAAGTTCCCTCGCAATCGTGAGACTAGAGCACCTTATGTGGATGAGCTAATTCCTCACAAAGAAGAAATTGATCCTAAGTACACTTATCTACTAGAAGCGCCAACTAAAGATAATAAAGGAAACAGAACACTGGTGCGGTTTAGTCGTAAGGCGAAAGAGCAATATGTGCAGACAGAACTGGAAAAAAAGGCTACAGGGTGGAAGGCGTACTATCGGGATGGAAAGTGGAAAATAACTAAGCCAGAAAAAAAACCAGCAAAAAGTAAGTAACGCTGTTTGCTGGTTAGTGCTCTTCGATCATAAGCCTCGGCGGATAACGCCGACACTCACTCCTTCTATCGAGAAATCACTACTGCGTAGATCAACTTCTATTGGTGAAAAATCCGGATTCTCTGCGACCAGGCTTAAGCGATACTTGCTTCTACCTTTTTCTAATCTTTTAACCGTAACTTCGTCATCAATTCTTGCGACGACAATGTCACCATTATTTGCCTGACCGGTCTTATGCACTGCTAGTAGATCATCTTCATAGATACCTATGTCGATCATGCTGGTGCCTTTTACTGTAAGCAGGTAATCGGCACTGGGGGAGAACATGTCCGCGGGAATGTCGCAATAATCAGCAATAGATTCTTGGGCAAGTATTGGGCTGCCGGCAGCAACCTGGCCAATTATCGGTAAACCTAGCTGTTCGTTGATGGGCAGACGTAGGCCCCTTGAGGTGCCCGGTAACATTTCAATAGCACCTTTTCTCGCCAGGGCGCGAAGGTGTTCTTCGGCAGCATTTGGGGATTTAAAGCCCATTTTCTGAGCGATTTCCGATCGGGTTGGTGGGTAACCAGTTTCGGATTGATAGTCTTTTATAAAGTCGAGAATCTCTTCTTGTCTAGATGTCAGTTTAAGCATTTTAAGGCCCTCAGCCAATATATACTGTAATTATATACAGTTATCTGGCAATCGCAAGAAATCTTTAGGCTTCTGAGTGAGGGGGAATGCGCTATTCCTAGCTAGAGAATTTGATAATCGTCACCAAAATCTGAGGGGTCTGGCTCTAATTCGGATAACACTCCCGAAAAATTTTCTGGGACAAGGGTCTGATCGTTATAGACTTGGTCTTCATTGTTCAATTCGAAAGGGCTACGCCAGTCCTCAGGAGCTTCGGCTGCAACTAGGTATAGGTCTTTCCAGGCTGTTATTTCGTACTCACCAACCGCGCCGTCTACTAGCTGGTATTCGATGGTGCCGCTTTGTTCGTCTAAAGCTACAACTTCAAAAAGACTTCCGCTTACAACATCTTGATACCAAGCGGAAACTTCTGGCATGAGGTCATTCATTGCCTTATCTCCGGGCCGAATTTATGTTTTATCCCCTTACTAAACTGCTTGATCTACGAATCTAGTAATCCTTCCTAGTACTTAGTCGTATTGAGGCGCTGCATGCGCAACTTTTATCTACTATAGGTAAGTTCTGGAAGAAAAAGAAAGTATTTTTTTGTCGGATTTTTGCTACAACTATTAATTGATTTAACACTAATGGCTAAATGTTTGACCTTATTCAATATCTACAAGAAGATTGAATTTTGCTCGTGGAAAAGTAATTTGTGATAATTGCTTCTTCAATATTCATACTTAAGCAAATTGGACAATTATGGAAAATTTGGGCGCTCTAATGATGGACTTGGAAGGTCTCCAGTTAAGTAATGCTGAAGAAGAGTTAATTCGACAACCCGTGGTTGGGGGTCTAATATTATTTAGTCGAAATTATCAGAACAAGAGTCAACTGCATGAGTTGATTAATTCTATTCGACAGATCAGGCCCGAAATAATAATTGCGGTAGACCAGGAAGGTGGCAGGGTTCAACGTTTTCGAGAAGGGTTTTTATCTCTTCCGCCAATTTATAGTCTTAATCAACTCTACGCTAAAGATCCAGAGCAGGCGAAGAGTTCCGCGAAGGAGCTAGGCTGGACGATGGCTGCTGAAATTCTTCACGCAGGATTGGATTTGAGTTTTGCGCCAGTTTTGGACCTGTATAACTCTAATAGCCCGGTGATAAAAGAGCGCGCTTTTTCTGATTCTGCAAGAACTGTTGTCGAATTAGCTAGAAGCTATATAGCCGGTATGCATGAGGCGGGGATGGTAGCGACAGGGAAACACTTCCCGGGTCACGGTAGCGTATTACAGGATTCTCATCACGATTTACCTAAAGATGAGCGAGACGCTGCGGAAATTCTCGAAAATGATCTGCGGCCATTTGCGGAATGTATCGATATGTTGGATGCGGTAATGCCAGCTCATGTGATTTATCCTGCCATAGATACACGCTGTGCAGGTTATTCTGAGGTTTGGATTAAACAAAAATTGCGTCAAGAATTAGCTTTTGAGGGTGTCGTTTTTAGTGATGATCTCACTATGGCGGCAGCCCGCAGTGCGGGCACCATAGAGGCTAGGGCAGAACTAGCACTATCGGCAGGTTGCGATATGATTCTCGTATGCAACAATCGAAGTGCGACAATTAAGGTTATCGAATGGCTGGACAAGCAAGGACAAGAAGGGAATAGTAAGCTCTCCAAAATGAAAGCAACTCCCTCTGATAATATTGGGCTGATTTATGATTCAGATCGCTGGCTCAAAGCAAAAGATCTCGTAAAAAAACTTAAAACTAATTCGAGGTTATGAAAAATCCACAGAAATCAATAGAGACTTAAAGAGATAAGAAAGAAATGGAAGAATTATTCGCTATAGGAAGTTTACAAGATTTGAATTGGGGTGTTCGTGTTTTTGGTATCGTTACAATAACTTTGCTGTTTCGCTATGTGGCCATGCGAATATTGACTGTAGCGGCACGGCATTTAGATAAGACAGAAAATGTCTGGGATGATGCTCTGTTAGAGTCGGGCAGACGTCCATTAAGCTGGTTCATTCTCGTCATGGGGATTATATGGGCGATTGAATTAGGTCATGGCTATCTCCAAACTGAATTATTTTCCGATGAAAATATAAATATCATCAGGCAGCTAGCTTTTATTGCCTTGACGATGATGTTCTTGGTTCGATTTTTCACCTTGGCCGAAGAAAGGATCTTGGCAAAGTTAGAAGCTGACCCGGAAGGTGGTCAGTCTCGGTTCGACCCGACGACTCTACATGCATTAGCAAGACTTTTGCGTTTGTCTGTGGTCATTTCGAGCGCCTTGGTTGCACTACCAATGCTGGGTATAGAAATTACAGCGCTACTGGCTTTTGGTGGTGTGGGTGGAATCGCTATTGGTTTTGCAGCACAGGACTTGTTGGCAAATTTCTTCGGCGGTCTAATGATTTACCTCGATCGGCCATTTGTCATAGGGGACTGGATACGCTCTCCAGATCGACAAATTGAAGGGACAGTTGAAAATATTGGTTGGCGTCTTACAATTGTACGAACTTTTGATAAGAGGCCCCTCTATATTCCTAACTCTGTCTTCACTACTTTAGCAGTTGAGAACCCGTCGCGAATGAGTAATCGCCGCATTAAGGAAACTATCGGCATTCGTTATGAGGATGCCGCCAAAATGGCCATAATTGTGGCTGACGTTAAATCCATGTTAATTAATCATGAAGAAATCGATACCCAGCAAACGCTAATGGTTAATTTTGATAGCTATGCTACATCTTCTTTAGACTTTTTTATTTACACCTTTACCAAAACCACCAATTGGGTGCGATTCCACGAAATAAAACAGGATGTTATGCTAAAAATTATCGAGATTGTTTATTCGCATGGCGCCGATTTTGCTTTCCCAACAACCACACTCGATGGTATCGATAACTTGTTAGTGGCACAGCCCGGAAGCGGGAATGATTCCTGAAGATATTGTAGCGGTAAGTAAACGCGCAAGTTGTCTTCATGATAAAGTCGAAGTTGAATCAGCCATTGATTCGCTTGCCAAAAGAATTGACGCCTCTCTCGCAGGGAAAAATCTTTTGGTGCTCTGTGTAATGAATGGAGGGCTGATCTTTTGTGGAAAGTTAGTCAACAGATTAGGTTTGCTCTTACAGCTTGATTACCTCCATGCCAGTAGATATGGAGGGGGAACCTTCGGTACTAACTTGCAATGGAAAGTCTATCCTCAGAAACAACTGTCAGGTAGGGCAATTTTAATTGTCGACGATATTCTTGACGAAGGGGCTACTTTAGAGAGCATTGTTGCTTATTGTAAATCCCAAGGCGCTAAGGAGGTGTTTACTGCGGTATTGGTTAATAAAATTCATCAGCGCAAAGTTTCTTCTATCGAAGCAGACTTTATTGGATTGGAAGTGGCTGATCACTACCTCTATGGGTACGGCATGGACTACAAAGGATACCTTAGAAATGCCCCAGGGATATTCGCGGTAGACGACGCGGATCTTTAGATAAACCTAATTTAGCTCCACTAGTTTTGGAATATTGGTAAAGAATAAAGCAAGCTTGATAGGCCGCTGATCTATCTGACTAAATAGGTCAAGATAATTTTCTAATTGTGGTCTATAAAGATTAGATTGTTCCTCTATAAAAGCAACTACCGAAAGCTTGCTTGGTAGTACAGAAGATTTGTAGTCGATAATCCAACGGACCCCTTGATTATCTATGAATGTTCTATCAATGACGTAACTAAAATTTCTATGCCTAGTTTTTTTTCTTAGTTTTAATTCACACTGGCTTTCTTTTAAGTCTGGATCGAAAATCCAACCATAATTATTATCTTGCACACTATCCCTTATAGACTTTTCAATAAAGTTTATATGGTCGTCGATAGTTGCTGGATTTATAGTGAAATGGCGTATTTTTAGCTGCCAATATTTCCGTGAACGGTTAAAGAAGAAATCGGTTTCGATGTGTATTCTCTCGGTGACGATGGCTTCCAAGGCTTCATGTATTAGCGTCCCTAACATTGAATGAAGCCGATTGGGCGCAACCGTTAGTTGTTTCAAATCTTCTCCAAGAGCGTTGGTCGGCGTTTTTGCATATTGAAGTTGCGTGCTAATTAATTGTATCAAATCATCATGCAATATCGGCGGAGAATCGAATCTGCGAATTCTAGTAGGGTTAGGGAAGCTGACCCTATTGTTAGTATTAGCATCTAAAGTTAGTTGAGTGGAATCGACCCGAATTTCTCTGACGCTATCGACTTCGCACTTAAGCGGACACCATATCCGTGCTAATAGGCTATTTTTTTCAGGGGTGATTTCATCTTCATTATTGCGTGGAGCTATGGCGAAAAGATGAGTTGAACATCTTGCCCTAGTTATGGCGATGTAGAGTAGACGTGTGGTTTCGAAAAGATTTTTTTGTTTCTCTTCATGGCGGAGTAGTTGATAGAGCTGGCTGTCATCGCTGCCTGTTTGAGGAAGTGCGGCAACAAAAAGCCTAGGTTGACCGTTTGCGTTTAAACGCCGATGCCATTGCAGAAGGGTTTTTGAATCACTTCCAGCCTTACTGGCCAATGCGGGAAGAATCACATGGTCGAATTCTAGCCCCTTTGATTTATGCATAGTTAAAATATGAATTGCCTTAGCGTTAGGTCCGGTTACTGACGAGGGCAGAAACGATTTGCTGACGAGTTGGTGGAATTCACTCCAATTTGAAATGTTGCCGGTGGTTTCTTGTTGCTCTAGAAGGTCCAGGTAATGGTCTACACAGTCCTGTTCAATAGAATTCCTTAATACGTGTCTCCCCTGCAAGAGTAACCAAGTTGACTCTACAAGCTGTCGTAGACTGGTACGAGATTTGAATTCGACAGCAAGTGTGAGAACTTTTACTAGAGAAATCACCCTATTCAATCCATCAGTAGAGAGTTTCTTGATAGATGATGCTTGCAGCAGGGAGTGCCAAATACTTCTATCAGTCCCATGCTGGCTTATTGCCAGTAAATCTTTACTGGTCAAGCCACACCAGGGAGCTCGAAGGATTGCTAGCCAAGCCATGTTGTCAGCGAGGTTAGAAATAGCGCGAGACAAACTCAAAAGATCATCAATTACGATTTGCGATTCCATTCGATCAATATCTGTCGATTGCCACTGCAATCCAGCTTCTCTCAGATTAGGTATGAGAGTGTTTAGATGCGAGCGACTTCTCACCAAAATCGCGATAGATGAATCAGGGCCTTCTTGCCTGAGCTGAATGATCGTGTCTGTAATTTGTTGGGCTTCGAGCTGCTTTGCGTTTAACCTTTCTTCGATATCATAGGAAATGATTGTGGTCTTTACACCGGAGGTTATCGCGGAATTATGAAAGGCTGTTGACGGTGAATAAGGAACAGCTCCGCGAGAACTATCAGCGACCTTAGGAAAGGAAGCGGAAAATATTCGATTTACCCAATTTACTAAATTTGCCTGGGAACGGAAATTTGTTTGTAGTATTAAGGGTGTAAGCCTTATATCACCCAAGCCTTTGGCACGGACATTCAGATAAATGCCAACATTGGCATTTCTAAAGCCATAACAGGACTGCATCGCATCGCCGACTAGGAAGAGCGTGCGTCCATCATTACTCTGCCAACCTTGTGTGAGTTGCTCAAGTATTTCGAGCTGTAATTGGGAGGTGTCCTGAAACTCATCTACTAATATATGTTGAATTTTATTATCAAGAGACAGAGTGAGATCTGTTGGATTTTCAGCGGTGCCAAGTGCTAGTCTTGCCGCTGCCTGAGTTTGCACATAGTCGATAATTCCTTGGTTTTTAAATGCTAATAGTAGTTCTCCGCTAAGCAAATTTAATACCCTAGTGAGAGAGGCGACGAACTGCCATTGCTTTGAATCGATGGAAGGATCAGGTAGCAGTTTTAAATAAGTGAGTGCCTCTTGCATGCCATCTATTGACATCAGGCTATCACGTAGCTCGGCCCATTTAAGTTTTTGGCTCTTAGTAAGCGCTTGATGTTCCTTGTTTCTTGGATCACCTGAGGGGAAGCCGAGTGTTTTATTAATCGTCTTACGCCAGCTATTGTCTCCAGTGAGGAATAGGTTCGCAAAGAAGAGCCAGTATCTGAGGCCAGTAAAATCATCTGCAGGTAGTTCGGTTAATTCGATAAAGTCGGCAAAATTATTTTTATCACTATTAGTTAGATTGGATGCGGCGTGGTTTACTAATTCAATTATTAATCCCTGTTGATTTAAGAGGGAGCTATATAAAACTGTTAGAGATTCTGCAATGAGCTCCTTAAGACTTCCTTGAAGATAATCCTTTGCCTGTTCCGCCGAATCGTTGATTGCGACAACGTGGCTCAGCCATTGGTCTCTATTTTTTAGAAGGCCAATAAATAGCCTTTCGACTTTCGCGATATCATTATCTAAATGATGTAATAAGCGTTCGATGTCTGCGCTGATCTTAGTGTTGCTTTCCAATTTATCTAGGGTTTGATGGATAGCTTCGCGAAAACAATTATCAACATTTTCATCGATACTTGGGGTGCCGCCTAATTGTGAGAGAATTGGCAGCTGACTAGCAAGGAAGAAACAAAAGCTATCAATAGTCTGAACTCGTAATCGGCTCGGATTTGCGAGGAGGTTCCATTGTTTATTCTCATTTTGTATAAGTACGCTTCTGCAAATCGCTAATCGCTGTTGTTCAATGAGTGACCTTGGTTGGTAATTCTCCTTTAGTTTTAATGCGCTCCACTGCAAAGCGTTAATAATTCGTTCTTGCATTTCGTTAGCAGCTTTCTTAGTAAATGTAATGGCCAGAACCTCTTCTGGTTTTTCGCAAACACTCAGAAGTTTTAGAAAGCGGAGAGTTAACAGTTCGGTTTTCCCTGAGCCGGCGGGAGCCTGAACAATACATGATTGACGGATGTTCAGTGCGTCAAGACGGGCTTGTCGATCTACTAACGTAGGTTCTGATTCGGGGCTAAGTTCATGTCTTGAATTAAAGTTTGGCTCAATCATCAGATGCCTCTTCGATTGGCATAGAGTAATTCTCTGTAGCGATCTCCTTAATGCGGCATAGATTATTTAGATTACAATACCTGCAGGTAGAGAGGCCATTGCTTGGATTCACTAGAGCAGTACCGTTAGTAAATTCATCGGCGAGATTTTCTGTTTTTGCTACCCAACTATCTGTGAGCTGCTTCCAGGACATCTGTTCTTTTTCGGAATCCCAAACAGTGACTTTTGATTGAAAATTGGCTTCGGCGGAAATTCCAGAGTAAGCAAGTTTTTCGATATTTAGGTGGGCAATATTGACCGAGCTTACTTGCTGATCAGTAACTTCTTTTGTGGCAGTGTAATAAATTGGGAGTTGCATATCTTCTGGGCGTTCTTCGACGAATGTCTTTCTTGGATAGCTAGTTTTTCCAGTCTTGTAATCTATTAGTGCTAGAGAACCGTCATTAAGTTGATCAATGCGGTCTATCTGTAAATTGATGTTTAACTTTCCATGTTGCCATTGCTGTGAATGCTCTCGGACTAATACTGTAAAATTATCACGAGATTTTTCCATTTCTAAAAACTTTAAAAGTAATTGCTTGATTCTTTGTTTTTCTATTCGAGAAAAATTTGGCGCCATGAACTGCGGAAAGCGATCGGACAAGTAATCGATCGCTTGTTGGCTAGCTTCATCAAGGTAAGAATTTCTTTGAGCCTCATTGATCAGTCGAATTTGTTTTTGAGAAGTAATTCTCTCAAATAAGATTTCCAGCGCTTTGTGTGTGGCAGTACCTCTAGCCATTGCGCTCATGCCAGTCTCGAAATCATTGAGGCTCCTTGCTTCTAGTCGATGGTGGGCAAAACTCCTGAAAGGGCAAGAAGATTGGTCGCTAATAATTCTATGACCTCCACCAATAGTTTCCGCCTCACCTAAAGGAATGCTTTCGTCAACAACAGTAGTAATAGTTGGCGATACTGTAAAATGATCGATTACGCTTCTTATTGGTTCTGGCTGACTTGCAATAAGTTTGTATTCGCTTAGCGGGATATCAGCTGCTAGACCGCTGGGGCGGAAATGCAATTCTTCGTTATCCCTATGATGGCTAATGATAATTTTAGTATTCGCTGAGTTGCAAATCAGATCAAAGGTTTGCTGCGCCTGTTCATAATTTTGTTGGCTATTACAACCTGGGATACTAAGCTTTTCTTGCATTGAGTAGGGAACAAATGGCGAGGGTGTGACTGGGGTGGGCCAGTTATTATCGTCAAAGCCTACAAACCAAACGTAGTCGAAGTTAAGGCCGATGGCTTCGTTTGGTGTGAGCAATGAAACCTGCGCTGTGTTGTTTGTAGGATATTTTTGCAGTGTATCTCTACAGAGTAATTTAATTTTTGTCAGTATAGATTGAAATTGAACTTGACCAAGATAGATACCACTGGATGCAATCTGCTCTACGAGTTCATGCCATTGTCTTACTGTATCCTTCTCTGCGTCAGTTAAGTATGCCCCAGGCCAGCCCAATTCTTGCAAACTTTCTTCGATAAAAGCCGCCCATTCGTTGGTTGTTTTTGGTTGTGAATTAGCTCGGAAATGAGATCTATATTGCAGCAGAGCATTTGACAGAATAGGCGCGTAGAAGGGTTTTTTTTCATTTCCTAAATGTCGATTGAGTTCTGAAAGCGAATATTCTGAACTTGCGAATCTACGCATGAACAGTTCCATTTGCAATCTGGCCTCCTGCTCTTCTTCAGCCGCAACTAGGTAATTAGACTGAAGGATGCGACATACATTCTCGCTTTTTTGAATGTCGAAACAAAAGCCCAATAGCAACACGGCATCAGCAATTACTGCAGTTTTTATAATTGGCATTCCGGAGTTTGCATGATTGACCGCTGATTGAAGAGTGCCAAGTTGAAGTATCGCAGCGGGGTCAAGTTTTTTTTCAAGCTCGTTTCTAATTTTTCTATCGCTACTGATACCCTTATTGCTGATTACTCCAATATGGGCGCAGGGATCTTGTTTGCTAAGTTGGTCAATCCAAACTGAGCAAGCTTGGCATTCTTCATCTAATGAGTGGAAGCTAAATCGCTGACGTTGAGAGCTCATATCTGACTGCTTGCTAAACAATGACTCGCAGGCCCTCTGTTCAGATAGTGTTTTAAAAAGAGCTCTATAGATAGGTGGGGGTTGGAAAAAATTAAATAACTTAATGTCATGAGAGAACCATGCTGGATCAATTCTTGCATTTTCTTTTAGCAACCTGTGGATACAGTCAACCAAATTAAGAACTCTATGTTGCTCACCTAATTCCCTGTATTGAGTGACCCAGCTACTGAAGGCCGATACATCAGGTATGGCTAAGAAGTGGGACAGGCTTGACATGACATCGATATCTGGTTGCCATTGGCGTAACAGCCTATATGCATGGCTGACGGAGATTGCAGCTTCTGCTGAATTTAACAATGGGTATTTATCAAGAGAGTTTTCGAGAATTGTATGCCAAAGCAACTTCTCATCCATTGGGGAAAGTATCTGATAATCACAAAATGGTGATATGCCTTTTCTTCCGAGCTTTGTCCAAAGATCTTCCAGCCAGATGTCTATTGCCATTATAGAGGGTGAGAGAAAAACATTAGTTTTTTGTAGTCGGCTATATTCATCTAATAGCGTGATTCTGATTTTGTTATTGGGTACAAGAATCAGAGGATCGCCATCGAACAGGTTCTGTAGCTCGGAAATATTAATGCGGGAAATTGCCATGCTAGTTACTCAATTCTTCTTGTGATCAATGTGGGAAGCCCAATCAAGAAACTCATTTTTTTTGCCGCGGAATACAACTCGTTGTAACTTTTTACTAAGCTGATACTCGTACATAGGGTCGTAATAGTCGCTTAGAAGTTTTCGGATCCAGTTCTTGTGCAGATCTATATTATTTGATGTTTTTTGTTCGCTTAACGCCGTATTGATTAGTTGATCTATTTCAACATAGCCTTCACCGCCTAGTCTGCGTTTAATTTTACTCAAACCCGAAAAAAGAAATTCGGAGAAATGTGTCATTGACTTGGTATCAAATTCTGATTCGAATTCTCGATAATTAGAGATTATATAATCGTTAAGGATAGTATTAACTCGAGATTCTAGAGGCTCATCGACGATTGCGATGGGAGAGTCAGACATTTTGTTATGCAGACAAAGCGGAATTGAGAGCGAACCAATACCTCTGCTTTCATCTTCTAAGAAAATTCGATTCGCCTCGCTTACTGGCAATTTCAAGAATTGACCGCTTAAGTTATTCTCAAAATAAATCTGCGAGGGCTGTGGCTGCAGTCGTTTCCCAAATGCGGATCCGCGATGACCTGCTATTCCTTCCAGGTCGATACTGTATCGAAGGTGGTTTATTAGATGAGTCTTGCCGGTCCCGGTATTTCCAGCAACAATAACGAAGTCGCTCATGCTCGCAGACTTTTCTAATGAATCCATCAAAAATCTTCGTACTGCTTTGAACCCACCCTCAACTAATGGAATTGCATAACCTTGTTTAGTCAACCATTCTTGAACAGTATGCGAGCGTAAACCACCGCGGAAACAGAGTAATACGGCTTGGGGGTTTGTTTTTATATAAGCTGACCAGGCGCTTAGACGCTTTGCCTTTTCTGTGGGGTCGAGTAATTGCTCTGCAAGAGTGATAGCTGCAATTTGGCCAGAGGATTTGAATTTTGTACCTACAGCTTCTCTTTCAGTATCTGTGAGCAAAGGGAGATTTGTTGAATTCGGGAGTGAGCCGTGGCTGAACTCAATCGGAGCCCGAACATCCAGTATAGGTGTGTTATCTAGAAAGAGGTTTATGAATGTTGTTTCAGATAAGTTAGCAGGCATGAAGAAGCGACGGTGTTGGCCTGGAATTAGGGATTTTTTCTAAGGCTAAGTATACCACCAACCTCCGCTTATCCCCTAGTCGAAAAGGGTTGAATGGCTCTCAATCCTTTATAGGCGAAGCTGTTGGCACATTCTGCAGCAATAGAATTCTTCCTTGAGTGGACCTTCACAGTAATACTGCTTGAGCACTTAAACTCGCTATAAGCAGTGGTGGCTCATTGCAATGAAATCAATCAGCTTGTAATTAACCGTAGGAACAGATTGTAAAAGTCATGGGCATTCTTATCTTTTATTAGAACTATCCCTTGTATGAATTTTGCAGATGCAATTCTGGAGGAATATACCTTTTAAGAAGGTAATCGCTAATAAATTTAGGAAGTTGGTCGGGAAAAAGATTAGGGGTGAATATTTCGCTAAATATTTCACTTCGATTTTTTCTTTTTACTGCATTGGCTAGCCTGCTCGACAATAAATAATATTCTCTACACTCGACAACACCTTTAAACCTTTACTGTAATAAGCTTGGAGCTTTGCTAACCGCCGTATTAGAGTCATACTTCGGGAATCTCTCACTCGTAGCAGGCTTGTATCATTCCAAAGATAGAATCAAATTTTACCGATAAATTATCTGAACCCACCCCTGACCCTTTTAAATTGATACGTCGAATAAAGGATAGGGGACCGGCACCGGTGCATTTATGGGACCCGCCATTCTGTGGTGACATCGACATGCTCATCAGCCGAGATGGGACTTGGTTTCATGAAGGTTCTGCGATTCGCCGCCCAGCGATGGTTAGTTTGTTTGCTTCGGTTTTGAAGCTGGAGGCAGATGGTGATTTCTATCTGGTAACTCCAATTGAAAAAGTCAGGATTCGAGTGACAGATTGCCCTTTTGTTGTGGTGAAAATGGAATCTACTGGCAATGGGAGACAGCAAAAATTAGCCTTTACGACAACTCTTGGCGAAACCGTTATAGCTGGGATAAATCATCCCATTGAAGTCACTACGCACTCTGAAACTGAAGAGCCCCATCCTAGTATCGAGATTAGAAATGGTTTGAGGGCATTGATTAACCGAGCAGTGTTTTATCGGTTGGTGGAATTAGCTATAGAATTTGACTCTGACGATGACTCTATAACAGGTGTATGGAGTGACGGGAAATTTTTCCAACTTGGCTCGATAGTGCCTTAATCAGCTCGCTTGAGCTTAATGTTAGAAGTGTTCTCGAGAACATGTTGTCCAGATGGTGAGGCCTCAGCTTTAGTTGTGGCTTCTCTGCTGTGAGAAGGAAATATTCAGGAACTTATTGCCTAGTTTATATGCGCCCACTGAGCTACGCACCATGAAGATTGCTGCTTCTTTTGGTTTTTCTATGGTCTTTTTGACTATTGCTAGCTATGCATGCAGTTACCAACTTTACTGGTTCAAGAAAAAAGCTGTTGCCGCTCAACAAAAAAAGCAGGCAAAAGAGGGTATCGTTGAGAATTTGATTCTGTTGCGTTTGTGGTATTTCTACCTTTCCTAATTCTCTTTAATAAGTTCAGCCCAACAATGTTTTAGGAGAGGTTCTATTCTTGAGTCTTGGTTGACCTACAGAGGCAAAAACGGCATTATTAGCCCGCTTTTTTTGAGTGCCTCAAGAATTTTGTGGTTTATCCCAATAGTCAATTACTGCTAGCTAAATTTCAGGAGAACCCATGAAGATTCTTGTGGGCATCAAGCGCGTCGTGGATGCAAATGTTAAAGTACGGGCTAAATCAGATGGCACAGGCGTCGATCTCACTAATGCTAAAATGGCAATGAATCCGTTTTGTGAAATCGCTGTTGAAGAAGCGATTAGAATCAAAGAGGCGGGCTCTGCAGATGAGATTATTGCTGTCTCTATTGGACCAAAGGTGTGTCAAGAGCAGATTCGTACTGCTTTAGCTCTAGGTTCAGACCGTGGAATTTTAGTGGAAACCGAAGAGCAGGTTGACCCTCTTACGGTGGCGAAGGTCTTTAAAGCTATCGTCGACAAAGAAGGTATAGCTTTAGTGATTCTAGGTAAGCTTTCTATCGATACTGATAACAATCAGGTTGGCCAAATGCTTGCAGCTCTGTGCAACTATCCTCAAGGGACATTTGCAGCAAAGGCGGAGCTAAAAGATGACAAGATTGAAGTTACTCGAGAAATCGACGGTGGTGAGCAGACAGTGTTGCTAGACCTGCCGGCAATTGTAACTACAGATTTACGACTAAATGAGCCGCGCTATGCTTCATTGCCCAATATTATGAAGGCTAAAAAGAAGACAATTGATACAATGACGCCAGCTGATTTGGGGGTCGATATTGTTTCGAATCTTAAAACTCTAAAGATTGCTCCGCCAGAAGAACGCCCTGCGGGTATCATCGTTGAATCGGTGGAAGAGCTAGTCAGTAAACTGAAAACTGAAGCCAAAGTGATTTAGGGGGCAACATGACAAATTTAGTGATCGCTGAACATGATAATAATTCACTCAAGCCAGCCACTCTCAATACAATCACTGCTGCAGTGGAGATCGGTGGTGATATCACTGTTCTAGTTGCGGGTTCAAATTGCCAAGCGGCTATAGATGGGGCGGTGGCAATAGCCGGAGTTACCACAGTCATTGCTGCTAATAATCCAGTCTATGAACATCAAATGCCAGAAAATCTAGCTCCATTGGTTGCTCAATTAGCGGAGAATTTTAGCCATGTACTTGCAGCAGCAACAACTACTGGAAAGAACCTCTTGCCACGTGTAGCAGCCTTGATGGATGTTGGCCAAATATCTGATGTTGTTGAGGTTCAGTCAGCTGATATTTTCGTGAGACCGATTTATGCCGGTAACGCCATGGCGACAGTGCAGTCATTGGACAGAATTAAAGTTCTCACAGTACGGACAACAGCATTCGAAGAAGCGGGCGTGGGAGGTAGTGCAACAGTTGAGAGCTCTGATGTGGTAATCGAGCTGCAACAAGCATCTTTCGTAAGTGAGCAGTTGTCTGTTTCTGAACGACCGGAACTCACAGCAGCTTCAATAATTATTTCTGGTGGTCGAGGAATGCAAAATGGTGAGAATTTTGCCTTGCTGGAAAAAGTCGCTGACAAGTTAGGTGCCGCTATTGGTGCTTCAAGAGCAGCAGTGGATGCTGGGTTTGTTCCCAATGATTACCAGGTTGGGCAAACTGGAAAAATCGTTGCTCCAGATTTGTACATCGCTGTAGGTATTTCTGGTGCTATTCAACATTTAGCTGGTATGAAAGATAGCAAGGTGATTGTTGCCATCAATAAAGATGAGGAAGCACCCATATTTCAAGTAGCGGATTATGGCTTAGTAGGAGATTTGTTTAAGATACTACCTGAGCTTGAGGCTGCACTATGACATAGTGTCTCGTGACTCTGGTGAGGCAAACCAAGACATAAAAAAGCCTGAAAAAATCAGGCTTTTTTATGTCTACTTCTAATGGAGTTTGATATCAACTCTATCAGAGGATTAAGATTTATCCGATGAGTCTTGGTTAGACTCTCTCATCTGACGCTTCTTGATTTCTCGCGGATCGTTTAGAGCCCGAGTATTTGTAACTTTTGGTACTGGAGTTGGTTCCGGCTTTGATTTAACCGCTGGTTTTGTCTCAGAACTTGCCGCAGGAACAGGAGTAACAGAACTTGCCACTAGATCAGCGTCTATCACCGTTTCCTTCGTAACAATTTTACTGTTAGTCGATTGTGTGAGAGCGCTGGCGTCACTTCTTACAGTAGGACTCTCAGACTTTTCAGATTCAGCTTTAATGAACTTCATGCCGTGGTCACTGCTGGATTGAGGATCAGAGTTTTCTGAGCCGGGTGTTTGTTGTGTTTTGACTGTTGAGGTTTCAGCTGGTCTTTCAATGTGTTTCTCAGGTGGTCTCGTACTTGAAATCTCAGATTCCTGCTCACTCTGTTGCTCTGTTGGTTTTCTCTCAGAATTTGTTGCAGACGCGCTGTGAGCAGCTTCTTCAGTAGTGTCGGGCTTTTCCGAAGTTGTCTGGTCTACTGAAACATTACCTGTCATAGCTGATTCTGCAGAATTATCGTCAACGCGATCTCTGTTGCTGGGTGATGTTTTGCGAGCAACGTTACCATTACTTTCGAGCTGAGCGGTTGCATTTCCTGCTGCCTCTGGAGCCGCACGCTCATTAGGATTACGTTCAGGCGCTGCAGGCCGTTCTGGGCTCACTGGAGAATCAATCGCCCTTTGTGAGTCGTCGTTGGCTGTTTTTTCTATAGCCTCCGGTCTTGGTCCCCGGCGGCGTTGATTGGTATTTCTTGGACGCTTATTAGCGGGTCGCCGCTGTGCCTTTTGTTCATTACCTTCAGTGGTAGAAGCGCTTTGTGATTGTGGTTTTTCGTCGTTTGATTTATTTCTCTCTCTGGTGCTTGCTGGTTTTTTTGGATTTCCTTGCTTCCGTTTTGACTGACCAGATTGTTTGTTACCGTCTTCTTTGCGCTCATTTCTTGATGAGGCACTGCCCTTGGATTGTTGCCCTTGGGTTTGTCTTTGATTGCGTTGTGCAGGTTTGTTTCTGCTTCGGTTTGGCTGTCTGCGACGCTGTTGTGATGCCGTCTTTTTTTTATCTGATGAGCTAAACAGTCCGGCGCTTGCAGCAAGTAATGAGGCTACTAAACCTTTCTTAGGAAGAGGCGTTCTCGGCGCCGGTATATTACTAACGGATGCTTTTTGTATGGGAGCGTCCTGCGCCGGTGGTTTAACATTGACGGATGGTTCCGGTTCTGAGGTGGCTTCAACTTCATAGGGTTCAGATTGTCGATTGACTCCGGTTATTTCGTAGTGCGGAGTCTGCATCTCAGGATTGGGAACTATGACTACCTTAGTCTTACTCTGTTCTTCTATATCTGCTAACACCAGTCGCTTTTCATTAAGCAGATAAGAAGACACTATCAAAGGCACGGTCGCTTTTACTTCCTGGCTCTTTTCCTTGTTTGCTTCTTCTTGAACAATTCTTAAAATAGAGAGTGATAAGGATTCTACATCGCGAATAAAACCTTGGCCATTGCAGCGAGGGCACACAATCGCACTCGTTTCTCCGAGAGAGGGTCTTAGTCTTTGTCGAGACATCTCAAGGAGGCCAAATCTGGAAATACGACCGACTTGGACACGTGCTCTGTCAGCCTCAAGAGCACCTCGCATACGGTTTTCTACATTGCGCTGATTGCGATTCGATATCATATCGATGAAATCAATTACTACCAAACCTCCCATATCACGTAACCGTAATTGACGGGCAATCTCATCGGCTGCTTCAAGATTAGTGTTTAAAGCTGTCTCTTCAATGTCAGAGCCGCGAGTTGCTCGAGACGAGTTGATGTCGATCGAAATCAGCGCTTCTGTGGGGTCAATAACCACCGAGCCGCCGGAAGGTAATTTTACTTCCCGTTCAAAAGCACTCTCAATTTGGGCTTCGATTTGATAGCGATTGAAAAGGGGCAATATGTCGTCATAGAGCTTAATACGATTTTCATACTGCGGCATCACCTGATTAATGAATGTCAAGGCTTCTTCGTATGATTCTTTAGTATCGAACAAGACCTCGTCAATATCTTTACGTAGATAGTCACGAATCGTACGGATAATGACATTGCTTTCCTGGTAGATGAGGAAAGGGGCTGATTTTTCCGTCTCTGCATCCTGAACTGCCTGCCATAGGGCTAATAAATAATCCAAGTCCCATTGCAGTTCTTCTTCGGATTTACCTACACCTGCTGTCCTTACGATCATGCCCATTCCGTCAGGAATGGTGAGAACGCGCAATGCTTCTCTTAATTCGGAGCGATCATCCCCCTCGATACGACGGGAAATGCCTCCAGCCTTGGGGTTATTTGGCATAAGAACAAGGTAACGACCTGCCAGACTGATATAGGTAGTTAAAGCAGCTCCTTTATTACCGCGCTCTTCCTTCTCCACTTGGACTATTACTTCAGTGCCTTCTCGGATCAGTTCTCTGATGCTGCCTTTATCATTGTTGCCTTTAGCATAATACTGATGGGAGATTTCCTTTAGGGGCAAAAAGCCATGCCGTTCGGCACCAAAATCAACAAAGGCAGCCTCCAAGCTTCGTTCTACCCGGGTTATTTTACCTTTATAAATATTGGCTTTTTTCTGGATTCTTGTGCGGTTTTCGATATCCAAATCGTAAAGTTTTTGGCCATCGACGAGGGCAACCCGAAGTTCTTCTTCTTGGGTTGCATTGATTAGCATTCTTTTCATAGTTAGTTCACTTTCTGTTGAACCAGAGAAGTAAACTCGGGGAGGGCTATTCGTGACAGCGATGCAGTACTACCTTACTTGGGAGTTCAACACCTTTGATGCTAAAACGAAGGTCGTTTAAACACCTAATAAAACTAATATTTCACTTAACAACAAAAAGAATCATATCCGCGTAATAAGAAACCCTTGCTACGGGAGTGCTCATACTAAACTGAGTCTGGACTACTATATTTCATCTATATATTGTTTTAATTCAATATTTTATCTTTTTCTGTCTTTCTTTTCCGCCATCTTTATCTCTGTTGAAGAGTGGATTGTCGGATGCTCTGAATAGGAATTCCTGAATTTACTATTTCTAGTTTTATAGTCGTGCCAATTAAGGGCAGGACAGTCATAATTTCTGTTATGGGGGCCTCAGGAACTTTCGGCTAACTTATTCGTTAGTCTTACGGAGTTAGGAGCCCACCTCGATCGCCAATGATGGCGTTAAAAAAATAGTGCCAAATGGCGCTGCAATCAAACTATCGGCAGCTCAGGACACAATCTGATTGAGTTCGATGGCAATTAATGAAATTTAGTGCCAGTGGCCCAATACTCGCTATTGAAATTAAATTTCACGTAGCGATCAGGAGGGGAATATAGCAGTTATTCCTAGCTTACTCAACACAATGGTAGGTCTTTACAGCTGAAAATTCGCCAGAAAACAACAGCCTGCGGCAAGATTTAGAGAATGATTGTGAATTTATGCCTCTAAGGTCATGAGAAATCTGAGTTGGCTTGATAAAGGAGAAAACCTGTGGTTAAAATGGCCACACTATGTGGCTTTGCCAGCACAAAGACACATAAGGTAGATATGTTAGGTGAAACTTTGCAAAAATAGCCGGTGAAAATGAATAATAGAGTGATTTTTGATCAGTGTTAGCTTGCTTGGATGAATGTTCTGGCAAGGAGACATACCTGCTTAAGTGAGTGGTCAGCTGACAAAAAATCAAAAATCTAAGAATTGTGCCGGTCACAACTAAGTGGACTGGGTGGGCAGGAAACAGGGAAATGACGATATATTCTTATTGCAGAACTTCCGAGCTGGAAGCAAGCCTTGATCAAGATGAGTTGGACGCGCTCTTAGAACCAGAACTTTTATCGATTCAAACTTATTGTCTCCGCCAGCGCTGGTATATGACAGAAGCGATTAGAGACTCTAATTGCAGTTGGGCATTGGAATTTAGCAAAAGAGAGAATGGCAAACACTTGCTGAATCTCTTACAAGCTGGTGATGTTCTTTTGTGCAGTAGGCTTGAGAGAATATTTAGTTCTAGTCATGAAGCGGTGAAATGTATTAATAAGCTGCGGGAAAAATCCGTGCAGTTGCATATCGTAGAATTGGATGGCGATATCACCAATCCCGGGTTTGAAGTGAATTTTGAAAAGCTTACAACTGTCTTTTCTCGATTGGAAAAACGCAAATCTGCTGAACGCATCAAAGGTGTTAAACAGCGTCAAAAGAAACAGGGAAGGTATTTAGGTGGCAGCAGGCCTTTTGGCTACATGATTCATGATAATGGACGCCTCATTGAAAACCACAAAGAGCAAAGAGTGCTTCGAGAAATTATGGATTTGAAGAAGCAAGGGAAATCACTACGCGCGATATCCAGCGAAGTATCGACACCAGTTATGCCTATTAGCTTTAAAACTGTACAACGACTCTTGATACGTCACGCGGATCAAGCTTAGTTCGACATTTTGCTCCAAGCTCAGGACTGATGTGTGGCGATTAGCGATAAATCAGCAACTGAATTCTTAAGGCTAATGCTCTATGTTTAAACCGTTCTCTGTTTTCATCGGTTTGCGATATAGCCTCACTCGAAAACGAAACTTTCTCCTTTCTTTTGTCTCCCTCATTTCCATGCTGGGTGTGAGTATCGGCGTATTGATCCTAATAGTTGCACTGTCTGTTATGAATGGCTCCATATCGCTACTCAGAACTGAAGCGTTGAAATCCGTGCCTCACGTAATTGTCTCAGGAGAAAGCTTTGGAGAAAACTGGCGGGAAGAGGCGAGACTGGCACTTTCGTCTGCTGATGTTCTTGCCGTGGCTCCTTTTTTAGAAGGGGAAGCCACGATTAGGCACCAGGGCAATAATTCCTTTGTTCGTCTTCGGGGCGTAGATCCTCTTTTAGAAGCTAATGTTGTAAATAATGATAGTACACGTTATGCGGAATTATTCTTGGAGTTAGCTGAAACACAAAATGGCATTATTTTGGGATCCCAGCTCGCGCACGAATTGGAAATCGACGGTAGAAGCGATGTAAGCGTTACGGCATTGAGCAGTTTGCTAGCTCGCTCTCTCTCAGATACTCAGGGATTTGTAGTTATCGGATTCGCCGACTTTGGCATTTATGGCAATAACAATGTTGCGTTGGTTAATTTGTCGCAAGCTCAAGCTTTGTTTGTGGCAGACCCTGGCGTGAATCTTCAGTTGCGGCTAAAAGTTGCTGACGTGCTTAGAGCGAAGAAAATTACCGGATCGATTAATTTTGCAGAAAATGATTTAGATATTCAGCCGTGGAATGAAACCCAGGCAAGTTTGTTTAATGCTTTGGAAATGGAAAAAATTCTTACTTCTTTTATGTTATTAATGATTGTTGTAATCGGTGCAGTCAACATTGTTTCTACTTTAGTAATGGTTGTATCAGACAAGACTGCGGACATTGCAATTATGAGAACCATGGGTGCTAGCAGTACCACAATTATGAAAATATTTATTGTTCAGGGATTAATCGCCGGTGTGATTGGGACCCTAGCGGGAGCCATTTTAGGAGTATTGCTAGCTGATAACATCACCAATTTGAGTTTGCTGCTTGAACAGTTCCTCAATAGTATTTTTAGTGACGCAAACATCTATCTGATTTCTCATCTTCAAACTCGGATAGATCTTATCGAAGTGCTTTATATTTGTGCAGCAGCTTTACTTGTAAGCTTTCTGGCGACACTTTATCCGGCATACCGTGCCAGTAAAATACAACCAGCTGAAGTACTTCGATATGAATAGTATGCGTTTGAATCGCCATCTGAAGTTGAGTCAGCCATTATGAATTCCGAGCACAATGTCGAACCTGTAGTTCTGAGCTGCGAACATCTAACCAAGTCTTACTCACAAGGTCCGCAGACTGTTCAGGTGCTCAAGAATGTCAATTTAACTGTCGTACCTGGCGATCGAATTGCCATTGTCGGAAGTTCAGGGTCAGGTAAAACCACCTTATTGAATTTATTAGGCGGTTTGGATTTACCCAGTTCTGGCACTGTCCAGATAGCAGGAAAGAACCTCGCTGAAGTGAATCAGACTGAACGCGGCATGCTGCGCAATAAATACCTCGGTTTCGTTTATCAATTTCATCATCTATTAGGGGAATTCTCTGCGGAAGAAAATGTGGCAATGCCATTACTAATTGGTGGCTTGGATGCCAAGTCTGCGAACGGAAAGTCACGACAAATACTAGCTCGCGTTGGGTTACAAGAAAGAATGGGGCATAAACCTTCAGAGCTATCAGGTGGTGAGCGACAGCGAGTCGCAATTGCCCGAGCCCTAGTTACGAATCCCAAATGTGTTTTACTAGATGAGCCGACAGGAAATCTAGACAGACATACGGCGTTGGAAATACAGCAATTAATGTCAGATCTCAATGAATCGCTAAGCACAAGCTTTATCGTTGTGACTCACGATGAGCGATTGGCCGATTCAATGCAGAGAATATTAGTTTTGAGTGACGGTGGTCTAAAAGAATTTGCTACTCAGCAGAGTGCTATACCCAATTTTGAAGTCTCTGTTGGTGAAAATGGTGTGAATGACTAATGAATTCTAACCCTAGCTCATTTGCTCGCTACATAGCGTTGCGTTATGTCAGTGTCGGCAAGCGCAGTCAGTTAGTTTCGTTTATGTCGGCAATTTCTATTTTTGGCTTGGCTTTAGGTATCGCAATTCTTATTACGGTGCTGTCTGTGATGAATGGCTTCGATCGAGAGATGCGAGAGAATATTCTCGGTATTGTTCCTCATATCACCATCAATTCAGATGAAAACCTCAGTATTGATGGTTGGTTGGAAATCCAAAACCTGGTAAATGATAATCCTCAGATCGTATCCGCTGCGCCAGTCATTAACACTTTAGGTGTAGTTGTTAGCGACGCTGGCAATAAAGGGGTTTTAGTAAATGGCATCGATGCCGGATCAGAAACTTCAGTTTCAGCGATAGACCGATTTATGCAGGCAGGATCCCTTGAAACGCTGCAGAACAAGAAATGGGGATTAGTTCTGGGTCAAGGGCTGGCCAATAGATTGGGGCTTGCACTCGGTGATCAAATCGATCTGTTTTCCCCAGTAATCAATCTAAATCCAATTACCCCTCTCGCTACATTTCGATCATTTGAAGTGGTTGGAATTTTCAGGGTAGGCACTCAGGAATTAGACAGTGAGTTGGTAATAATTAATATAGATGCGGCTCGGGTATTATTCCGCCTAAGAACGCCTTTTAATGGTTTGCGCTTACGAACCGTCGATGTGTTGGAAGCCGACGCTGTGCGGGCGAGCTTATTAAACGTTTTGCCGGCAGGCTCAGAAGTTAGGAGTTGGACATCGCAATATGGCAGCATCTATGAAAATATCAAATTCTCGCGCAACATAATTAGTTTTATGCTGTGGCTACTCGTTGGTGTTGCTGCTTTTAACCTGGTGGTGAGTTTAATTATGATAGTGCGAGATAAGACAGCAGACATTGCGATCTTAAGAACACTTGGCGCGAGTCCTAGGATCATAAATAGAGTATTTATGTGGCAGGGTAGTTTTATTGCTCTCCTCGGGATTGTTATCGGTGTTGCTTTTGGAATCTTCGGGTCGCTGCAAATCACTGCTTTCGCTGCATTTATTGAACGACAATTTTCTGTGCAGTTGCTCAGTGCCGAAGTTTATCCAATCGATTTTTTGCCTTCGCAGTTGAGTTATGTGGATATCATAATTGTGATTTTTGGTGTCATGGTGCTGTCATTGCTTGCTACTATTTATCCCGCCCGGCGCGCAGCTGCCATTCAGCCTGCTGCTGCTTTGCGTACTGAATAATTCAGTAAGTCAAGAATTCGCGATTAATCTATAGGCTTTCTAAGGAAAGATAGTGCAGTCACATTCTTCTCGCCGCAGCGTTAGGCTTTTACTGACTTGGTTTTTCATGGCCAACGCTGAGAATTAAGCAGTTTATTAGTTGTTGTATAAATCAGGCATCTCCGTCTAGTGCCGATAACCTTTAGACGTGGTGCGTGAGGTGTTTTACTGGTCTTGGTAATCAGGTTATGTCAAAAACAAAAACGATTATGGTAGAGTAATGCGCTTAATAAATGGAGAGGAAGCGTGGTAGAAATAGTTAGGGGAGGTGGATGGTTAATGCTCCCAATAATGCTTTGTTCCATCGTCGCCATCGCAATAGTAATTGAGCGATTCTGGACCTTAAGTGCTGCTCGCATTATTCCCAAGTACGTTCTTGCCCAAGTTTGGACCTGGTTGAAGAACGATCAGCTCGATTCTAGCAAGTTACGTGAACTTAGACTTTCTTCTCCTTTAGGACAAATATTAGCCGCAGGCCTGTTAAGTTCCCGCTATGGCCGTGCGGCAATGATCGATAGTATCGGGCAGACAGCCGCTCAGGTAGTCCATGATATGGAGCGTTATTTGAATACGTTGGGCACGATAGCCGCAATAACTCCATTATTGGGTTTGCTCGGCACTGTTGTCGGTATGATCCGGGTATTCAGTGAAATCATGTTGCAGGGTACAGGTAATGCGAATGCCTTAGCTGGTGGAATTTCAGAAGCTTTGATTACTACAGCAGCTGGCCTTACTGTTGCAATTCCAACCTATATGTCTCACCGCTTCTTTGCTCGGCGAGTAGATTTCTTGGTAATTAATTTAGAACAGGAATCGATAAAATTAGTAGATGCTTTACATAGCGACCGCAAGGTCGTAGTAAAGTAAGCAAACAGTATGTTGTTGTTTTCTCCAAGATTCAAAATAGTTACTTTCTAATTATGATAAGCAATTATTAGTCAAATGATTAATAGCTAAGCAGTTTCCAGATGAAATTTAAGCGTGCAGTAAGAGAAGGCCTCACGATCAATATGACGCCACTGATTGATGTTGTCTTTTTGTTGCTGATTTTTTTCATGGTGACTACTACCTTCAGTAGGGAAACTCGATTAATGGTTAATTTACCTGAGGCCGATGCGGAGCTCGCCAACACAGACTCGACCTCGATTGAAATTATTGTAGCGAGAGATGGCACATATTCTATTAACGGTAGGGCGCTAATCAACAATCGGCTCGAAACATTAATTCGCGGTCTGGAATTAGAATCAACAGGAGATCGTAACTTACCAATCGTGTTAATTGCTGACGCCGAGGCCACTCATCAGTCAGTAGTTACCGCAATGGATGGAATAGGACGGACAGGGTTCACGCGATTAAGTATTGCGACACAGCGACCAGAAGACGTTGAAGATGCCGCGTCTGCCCCCAGATAAATAAGCCATGCAAAACGAAACCGACAATAGATTCAACGAAATTCCGAAGCCTGAAAGAAAAGGCTCAAAGCGAAATAAGAAGGAAAGCAAAATGGATGATGCTGCTAATATAGACCAAAAATATAGCGGCTGGCAGCTCTATAAACGCTTATTTAGCTATGTGATGCCACATAAGTTAATTATGTACTATGCGGTTTTGGGTTACCTGATTTTTGCGACCACATCTCCAGCCACAACTTATTGGCTTGGCTGGACTGTCGATGCTATTAACGCGGAAAATTTCTCTGAAGTAAGACTGCTTAGTCCCATTCTTTGCGTATTGATTGTGTTAGTGAGAGGTATAGGCGGCTTCATTGGCAGCTATGCATTGGCGGCAATATCAAATCATGTAATACATAAGCTCCGCTGTGACCTAATTGAGCACTTAATTGCACTTCCTTCATCTTATTTTGATAAGAATACTTCGGGGAAGCTGGTGTCCAAATTTACTTATGATGTTAATCAAGTGACAGGTGCTGCCAGTAATGCAGTCGCAGTGATCATTCGGGAAGGATTTACAGTTATCGGTTTGTTGACCTTTTTGCTTTATATTGATTGGCAGTTGAGTTTAACTTTTTTAATTATTGCGCCATTTGTAGCCAAAGTTGTGAGTATCGCTTCAAAGAGGTTTAGAAGATTTAGTACTCAGATGCAAGATTCTATGGCGGATGTTACACAAATAACTAATGAGTCGATCAAAGGGCATCGGGTAGTGCGCACATTTACTGCTGAAGATTTTATCAGTGCTAAGTTGTTGGATGCCAGTGAGAAAAATCGCGGGCAGAATATGAAAATGGCATTTACTCGAAGTGTTAGTACTCCGTTCGTTCAATTTATCGTCAGCATCGCCATGGCAATTTTAGTCTGGCTGGCATTGTCCCCGGATTTTTTTGCTGACAAAACTTCAGGAAATTTCGTTGCGTTTTTGGGTGCGGCAGGATTGCTGGCAAAACCCATTCGACAATTAACTCAGGTTAATTCTGTGGTGCAAAGAGGGCTTGCTGCAGCTCATAGTATTTTCACCTTATTAGATGAAAGCGTTGAGACAGACGAAGGGACACACTCAGTCGAAAATGTTACTGGGAAAGTTACCTTTAGTGATGTTGGCTTTTCCTATAACAACAGAAATAAAAAAGCATTAGATAGAATTAATTTTACCGTAGAGCCTGGACAAACTATTGCGCTAGTGGGTAAGTCTGGTAGCGGGAAAACCAGTTTGGTTAGTTTGATCCCGAGGTTCTATGAGTGCACTGAGGGAAAGATAGAGCTGGATGGTGTGGTCCTGCAGGATTATAAATTAAGCAATCTCCGCCAGCATATATCCTTAGTTACCCAGCAAGTTGTTCTCTTTAACGGTACAGTGGCAGAGAACATTGCCTATGGTACGCCAGAATTGGATGAAGCGAAGATTGTGGCAGCAGCGACCAATGCTCACGCGATGGAATTTATCGAACATTTAGAGCATGGGCTGCAGACCCAGGTTGGAGACGATGCGGGGCTATTGTCTGGAGGTCAAAGGCAAAGAATAGCTATTGCCCGTGCCTTGCTAAAAGATGCACCGATACTGATATTCGACGAAGCGACATCCGCGCTGGATTCGGAATCAGAAAAACACATTCAGCAGGCATTGGATGCTTTGATCAAAGGTAGAACTACATTCATTATAGCTCATCGTCTATCCACAATTGAGAATGCAGATTTAATACTGGTCATGGATAGCGGCAATATCGTTGAGTCTGGTACTCATGCTGAGCTTCTTTCTGCTCACGGGCTTTATTCCAGGCTTCATAAAATTCAGTTTTCTGATAAAAGCGTGGCACTTTAAAACACGCTTCACACTAATTATCTTCAATGGTGATTGCGAGTATTTTTTCTAAATGACCTTTCTAGAAACAGCATGGTACGAAAAGGCTGGGTGGCTAATTATACTTTGGCCTATCTCGATTTTATTTCGGCTGCTAGCTCTTTGTCGTCGGCGCCTACAGCAGATTTCATCTCGGCCCTCTCATATTAATGTTCCCATTGTTGTGGTTGGGAATATATCTGTAGGGGGCACCGGCAAAACTCCAGTAGTAATTGCTTTGGCAAAGAACTTGAAGAGTCTTGGTATTAATCCTGGAATAATCAGTCGAGGTTATGGTGGTTCAGCAGCTGCGTACCCTTTGATAGTAAATTCAGATTGTGAAGTAAGTGCCTGTGGTGATGAGGCTCTGCTTATTCGAGATAAAACGAACTGTCCCGTCGTGGTTGATCCAGATAGAACCGCTGCTATAAATCTTTTAATGCAAAAATTTAGAGAAGAAATAGATCTGGTTATTAGTGATGATGGGTTGCAACATTATAAACTCTATCGCGATTTGGAAATTGCGGTTGTTGATGGCAATAGGTTATTTGGCAATGGGCTTTGCTTGCCAGCTGGTCCACTTAGAGAGCCAGTCTCGAGACTCTTAGAAGTTGACCACATCATTGTCAACGGTGGGTCAAATGACAAAGAGAATATCTCTGGACATGTCTCTCGCAAGCCGGCTCAAACTAGTTCCGCAAATAACTTCATTGAGTGTGCATTAGCTAAAGGGCATAAAATGGTGCTAAAGCCGACATTTTTAATCAATTTATTATCCGGAGAGCGGCGTCCTTTTCTTGGAGCTCCATTTAATATTGGAAATACAATACAAGCCGTATCGGCAATTGGGAATCCAGAAAGGTTTTATGCCCTGCTGGAAAGGCTACCTCACCAGATGGTGAGGTTTAGTTTTCCCGATCACCATCTTTATCGAGAAGAAGACTTTGAAGCGAAAGGTATTGATATGAAACAGCCTATCGTAATGACTGAGAAAGATGCGGTGAAATGTCGTGATTTTGCAAATTCTTCTTTTTGGGTGTTGGAGGTTTCTGTGGATCTTCCGAATGGCTTTACCGAAAATCTAGTAGGTCAATTAAATTTAGAGAAAGGGTAGACTGAGATGTTAGATAAAAAACTGCTGAGTATTCTTGTGTGCCCTGTATGCAAGGGAGAGTTGCACTACCTTAAAGAAGCTGCAGAACTGGTTTGCACTGGTGACGCATTGGCGTTTCCTATCCGCGATGATGTGCCTGTGATGCTAAGCAATGAAGCAAGAGAAATAAGCTTTGCTGAACGTGAGAAACTTCTATGAGTTTTTCGGTGGTTATTCCCGCAAGATTTGCAGCTAACCGGTTGCCCGGTAAGCCGTTACTTGATATTTGTGGCAAACCGATGCTTCAGCACACCTATGAAAGGGCTTTAGCTAGCAAAGCAAAGTCTGTAACCATCGCCACAGATGATCTTCGGATAAAAGATGTAGCGGAAGGCTTTGGTGCGCAGGTTTGTATGACTTCATCTGCACATACATCGGGTACCGATCGTATTCAGGAAGTCGTAACTCAACTTAAGCTAAAAGACCAAGAAGTCATTGTTAATGTACAAGCAGATGAACCGCTATTACCTCCCGCCGCTATTAACCAGGTGGTTCAAAACCTGCAGACTCGAGATGGTGTCGGTATCGCTACCCTCTGTGAATTGGTGACAGAGCAGGGGGAAATAGACGATGCCAATGTGGTAAAGGTGGTCATGGACAAAGATGGCCAAGCGCTATATTTCAGTCGTTCTACACTCCCGTGGCAAGCTAGCGCCTCGGCGCAGAATTGTTACCGGCACATTGGTATCTATGCCTATCGAGTAGTGGTATTGAACCAATTTGTTCAATGGCCTGTTTCGGAACTTGAGTTGTCTGAGAAACTAGAACAGCTCCGAGCTTTACATAACGGTGTCAAGATCCATGTCGCGGTCACCAATCAACGGATACCGCCAGGTGTCGACACAGAGAGAGACCTCGATGCAGTGCGGGCTCTTTTAACACGAAGTGACTAAGGATTACCGTCATGGAAGGGTTTAGCGGTAAAGGAAAGATCAGTGTATTGATGGTTTGTTTAGGCAATATCTGTCGTTCACCTACTGCTCATGCTGTTATGGAAAAATATATTGAAAACAAAGGCTTATCTCAATTAATTTATGTAGATTCTGCAGGGTCTGGGGCTTGGCATACTGGGGAGCCTCCTGATAGCCGAGCCATCGCTAAAGCCAGGAAACGTGGGTATCAATTAGAAACTTATAGAGCCCGGCAGGTGAATGCTGCGGATTTTCAGAACTTTAGTTTCATCCTGGCTATGGATGAAGAAAATCAGCGGGATTTGCTCAAGCAGTCTCCCGAGTCCCAGAAAGAAAAAATAAGCTTGTTGTTAGATCATAGCAGCAGTGGGCTAAGTGCTGTTCCTGACCCTTACTACAGTGGAGAAAAGGGCTTCGATCTAGTTTTGGACCTAATAGAGGAGGCTTGTGCGGAGTTGCTTGAAACTCTTAGTTCCAAAATTCAGGCCCATCCCAAAAGGTCATAGACCAAACTTATTATGGAAATATCCAGTCAAGCTTCACTTGGACAATTTAATACCTTTGGTGTTACCAGTCATGCAGCACATTTTGCTGATGTAACTTCTACGGAGCAGCTGAAGGCCGCCCTGGAGTTTGGTGATTCCAATAACTTGCCCATTCAGATTCTTGGCGGGGGTAGTAACGTCTTATTCGTCCACGATTTTCCTGGTCTAGTAATTAGAATTGCCAGCAGTGGCTGCGAGCAAATATCCACTGAGGGTGGGATCAAGGTCGCTGCTGGTGAGAATTGGCACTATCTGGTGCGTAGTTGCTTGCGTAATGAGTTGCATGGATTGGAAAATCTTGCACTTATTCCTGGTACCGTGGGCGGGGCTCCTATTCAAAATATTGGTGCCTATGGGGTCGAAATTGCACAATTTATCTCCGAGGTGGAAGTCCTAGAGTTGGAAACCGGCAAGATTCGGCTGTTCACAAGGAAAGAATGTGAATTTGCTTATCGAGATAGTATTTTCAAAAACCAGCTAAGCAACCAAATTGTTGTACTCTCCGTAAGTTTTCAGCTAAATCAGGGCCGACCGCTAAATTTCAGCTATCCCTCGTTATACGAAACTATCGAGATCGAGTTAGCGAAAATTCCCAGGGGTCAGGAAGTTACTCCCCAGCTTATCTTTGATACAGTCTGTCGAATCCGACGGGCCAAACTGCCGGATCCTGCAGTGATTGGTAATGCTGGAAGCTTCTTCAAGAATCCTGTTGTGTCTCAATCCAAGCATGATCAATTAAGAGACCAGTTCCCTGATTTACCCAGTTTTCCCGTAAATGACACTGATCTGGTGAAAATCCCGGCGGCATGGTTGTTGGACCAGGCTGGGTGGAGAGGGCGTTCTCGGGGCGCAGCTGGAGTGCATAAGGATCATGCTTTGGTATTAGTTAACCTGGGAGAGGCAACGGGAGAAGAGATTCTTCTGCTGGCTGAGGAGATGAGTCAGTCGACCCTCGATCGCTATGGGATAGCTTTAGAGACTGAAGTCAGAATTATTTAATTCCTATTAAGATCGCGGAGGATCAAAAAACTACCAAAAATATACTTAGATTAATTGAACGACATTCATCACTGGATAAGTCTATTATGGGTTCGTTAAGATTCGCGTCTATTTGCTCTGACCATATTGGTTCCGTCAGGAATGGGCTTGTTTTCAATTCATACTAAAAGTAACTGGTGGGGTCACGCTAACCTCCAATTCCCAGTTTTATTGAAGTCACAGCGGCGACCGTTCTTCATGTCCGAGCAAAAACTCGAGAAATTCGATCATAAGAATTTCCTCAGTCACCTAAGTAGGCGCCCAGGCGTCTATCGCATGCTTAATAGTGCAGGCGCAGTGATTTATGTTGGTAAGGCTCGTAATCTCAAAAATAGAGTGGGCAGCTATTTCAGAGCTTCTGGCTTGGCGAGTAAAACACTAGCCATGGTTGAGAAAATTTCGGAAATTGAGATTACTGTTACCAGTAGTGAGACAGAAGCGCTGATTCTAGAGCAGAGCTTAATAAAGGCCCACCGGCCAAACTATAATATTCAACTACGGGATGATAAGTCCTACCCTTACATACTACTCACTGAGCAGGATGAGTTTCCTCGATTAGGTTTTTATCGCGGCAGTAGGAACATCAAAGCCAAGTTTTTCGGACCCTACCCTAGTGCTAATGCTACCCGAGAGACTCTGCAAGTGCTGCAGAAGGTATTCAGGGTCAGGCAGTGTGAGGATAGTTATTTTAAAAATCGCACGAGGCCCTGTTTGCAGTATCAAATTGGTCGCTGCACAGCTCCCTGTGTGAACTTAATCTCAAAAGAAGAATATGCTCGAGATGTTTGCTACTCTGCTCTGTTTTTACAGGGGAAAAGTAACGCAATAAGCAAAGAACTTAGTAAAAATATGGAGTTGGCAGCCAAGGAAGAGCGATTCGAAAGAGCGGCAGTTATCCGTGATCAAATGATTGATCTGCGACGTATTCAAGAAGAGCAATATGTCGCTAACCAGGGTGGCGATGCTGACATCTTAGCTGCACAGCTAAAGCAAGGTTACGCCTGCGTTCACGGTATTTACGTCCGCGCAGGCCGAGTAATTGGCAGTAAGAGTCATTTTCCTAAATATCGCTTGGCTACCGATGTCAACGATTTGTTGATGGCATTCATCTCACAAGCTTATCTAGGCGATGAAAAGGCCACCAACATTCCCGCAGAACTAATTATACCGGCTAAATTGGACGGTGCTGCGGAGTTGCAAGAGGCCCTAAGTTACGTTGCTGGGCGTAAGGTTAAGTTGTCGAGTAATGTTCGCGGTCATCGACAGAAGTGGCTGCAGCTTGCTATCACCAACGCTTTCGAATCACTCCAAGGTTACGTTACCAATAAAAAGAATATCAATAAACGTTTTAAAGAGTTGCAAGACGTACTTAAACTTAAATCTATTCCAATGCGGCTGGAGTGTTTCGATATTAGTCACACAAGTGGCGACGAGACTGTTGCTTCCTGCGTGGTGTTTGACGCGAACGGTCCAGTAAAGAGTGACTATCGCCGCTTTAACATCAAAGGCATCACGCCTGGTGATGATTACGCCGCTATGGAGCAGGTGTTGGATCGACGTTTTACCCGGTTATCCAAGGGTGAAGCCAAAATACCGGATGTCATGCTTATCGATGGCGGTAAGGGCCAGCTAACTCAGGCGCGAAAGATTATGGAGAAGTTCGAACTGCCAGAAATAAAATTACTTGGTATCGCCAAAGGGATTAGCCGCCGCGCCGGACAGGAAACCTTGTTCCTTGATGCTGGTGAGAAGTATCAGGAAATAGCTTTGGTTAGTGAATCACCAGCACTGCACTTACTCCAGCAAGTGCGTGATGAGGCTCATCGTTTCGCGATTACTGGCCATCGGCAGCGACGAAGCAAAGCGAAGAAACAGAGCCATCTGGAACAAATTCCTGGGCTGGGGCCGAAGCGGCGCCGCGAATTGCTGCGCCACTTTGGTGGTCAGCAAGAAATAAAGAAAGCAAGTGAGAGTGAAATTACAAAAGTAACTGGGATTAGTAAGAAATTGGCCGAAAACATCTATGCATACTTACATAATGATTAAGTATCACTAACGAAATATCACACAATTTAAACAAGTTACTGATATTTTGACTTCCTTTTTTAATATAGCTACTTACTTCCTAACAACCATAATTTTCAAATAACTTTATGAATTTGGCTAACGCCACGACAATTTCCCGCATATTCCTGATCCCGATTATCATTTGGATATACCTCTCGGGAATCGAATATGCCTATTTTTGGTCGGCATTATTGTTTTCACTAGCCAGTTTGACCGATTGGCTAGATGGTTTTCTCGCTCGTAAGCTCAAACAATCTTCAGATTTTGGTGCCTTCCTAGATCCGGTAGCCGATAAGCTTCTGGTAGCCTCAATCCTTTTACTTTTGTTAACTATTTATTCAGCTATTCTCATTGCTGTGGCAATAATCATTTTTCGCGAACTATTGGTGTCAGCCCTTCGGGAATGGATGGCAACAAGAGAGCAGCGCGATACAGTTAAGGTTGCTTTTATTGGCAAGTTGAAAACGACAGTGCAGATGTTAGCAATTATTACCCTGTTGTATAATTCGCCCCAATCTCCGGCGTGGATTTGGCTTTGCGGTTATTGGTTAATTAATCTAGCTGCAGTATTAAGTGTTTGGTCGATGATTATCTACTTTCGAAACGCTTGGAGGGGGTTGTTCCCAAAAGCGAACTAAGAAGTCATCAATGGCCAGCTCAATGCCCGTCCAGCTTGACTCTGAGAGCGCAGCGATTAGAATAGGCGCCTCTTTTTAGTTGCAGCAGTTAAATATCTTCTAATTGCTAACTGGGCTAAAAACTGAACATAATAGAAATCTCACATGCGGGAATAGCTCAGTTGGTAGAGCACGACCTTGCCAAGGTCGGGGTCGCCAGTTCGAATCTGGTTTCCCGCTCCATTTTTCAGGCAGTAAATCAACGAATACACACATAAAACACAGCTAACCAACTTCTGTGTATCCGTTAGTATGGGTTAAATAGTTAGAAATAAGTAAGGGCTGAGTGGCAGAGTGGTCATGCAGCGGACTGCAACTCCGTGTACGCCGGTTCGATTCCGACCTCAGCCTCCATTGCTTAGAAGCCCACCTAAAATTTGCCCGGGTGGCGAAATTGGTAGACGCAAGGGACTTAAAATCCCTCGGTGGAAACACCGTGCCGGTTCGATTCCGGCCCCGGGCACCATTTAAACCCTTATATATCAATAGTTTATAGTAAAATATAAATAATGGTAAATTAAGGCTCTCCTTCATCTCTATGTTAGACTACCAATAGACTACCTTAGAGTGCTTCCAATGCTTTTTACACCAGATAAACAGGTCAAAGGTCTGTACAAGAAACAAAGAGCAACGGACTTTGTTTGGGTTGTTAGAGCAAAACAGCGCGGTATAAATAAACCTGTTACCGTCACCTTGGGAAGAACAAACGTTATTTCTGTCAGAGATGCCAGACGCTCAGCTAAAGAGAATCTGTTGCTCTTAGCTCAGGGCGATAATCCAAATCAAAAACGCAGAGCCAAACTAGAAGCTGAAAACTTTAAGGGTATATCTCTTGAAGAAGCATTCAGCAGCTACCTAGAGTTGCGATCCTTAAAACCCAGTACTGAAAAATCCTACAAACAAGTACTCGCCCGATGTTTTGGTGATTGGTTCGATCAGCCAATTAGGAATATCTCTCGCGAAGACGTTCTGAAGAAATATCAGTCCATTCAAAGCCGCATTAAGAAGCGATCAACAAGGCCAGAAAAGGCTAATCCTAGAGGGTTGGCAGAGGCGCAAAAGGCGATGCGCTATTTAAATGCCATTTTAAACACGTATTTAAATGATACTGACGGAAAAGGAAATCGCGTGCTTCCAAATGGCAACCCTGTCGCTGTTCTAAAAGACAAGCGCGTGAGAAGTCGTCTTAAACCAAGAGTACGGTATTTGAAACAAACTGAACGTGGAACTCTTTATGAAGAGCTGACCCACACGGCTCATCCTCAATATAAGGGAAAGATAAAACCAAAAGAGGCAGACTTTGTTTTCTTATTGATGGTATCAGGTTTGAGGTTAGATGAAGCAAGACTATTACGTCAAGAGAACATAACAGCGACCACGTATACCGTTAAGGATACAAAGAATAATCAGGATCATACTCTGCCAATCACTCCGTCTCTCAAAGAAATATTTGAAAGAAATTCAAATGACTCGGAATGGGTGTTTGCAGGAAGAAATGGAAAACCAGCATCGATGTCTAGCGCGATAAAAAATGTTTCTACGGCCATTGGAGTACAGTTTAGTGCTCATGATCTTAGAAGAACGGCGGCTACTATTGCGGCAGAGCATGGGTATTCTTCTGACCAAATTAGTCGTTTGCTAAATCACAAGCAAAAGAACATAACACAGGAATACATACAAAAAACATTAGTGATGTTGAAGCCAATCGTTAACGCGATTGAAGAGGATATATTCGGTATTAGCGACTATGAAGTCGGTGAAAATACTTCGATAGAGTTTTTATAAACTAAAAATCCCCGCGAATAATTCTAGTTGGTGGAATTTCAGTAGTCGTGTTAGTGGGTTGAGTCTCAGTAGCCGTGTTATTCAGTGGAAATTCACTGGTCATTCTGCGGGGGTATGGCTCACCCGATATATGTAGTGGCCTTATATTGATGAGGCTTCCTTCTCCAACTATTGCGATCACCCTGTTTCCGTCTTCATTTAAATAAGGTTCAGAGCTAACACTATTTATCTTGGCTGCTAGGCCATACGACGCATAAACGTCTTTGAATCCTGAGGAAGTTACTGAAGTAATTCTCTCTAAATGAGGGTTAAGCATTTCTTTAGAAACTTTAAGCTTTAAACGAAAAGTTTGGTCTAGGAAATAACAAAGGGGCAATAAGTTCTCTAACGGCCTATTCCAATACAAAGAGTAGCTACCTAAAGACGCGGTAATCTCATAAAATTGGTCATTGTTACCTCTAACATCGTCTATAGACCCGCTAAAATAAATGGGGTTATCTTGTATCCATGCTTCCTCAACATCAATTGTTAGTATTTTATTAATAACTACTTCCTTAGAATCGCAAAGCTTTGTGCCCCATTGGTTGTCCGCGTTAGATGAATCTATCATCGCCTCAACATCCGCGAACTCTTGAAGCCTATAAGCCGTTGCCCTTTCAACAGCCGCTTCTCTCTCAAGCTCTCGCTGTTGCCTGATTCTGGAGCTATCCATTAAACTAATTATTGTGTAGAGAGCTAAAGCGCCTACGCCGCCTAGAATGAGAACTTTATTCATCACTCACAATCCTGAAAATCAGATTCAAAACATCTTGTAGCATAGTACATTTGTCCAAACCCTGATCTATACTCGTTAGAAATATTACCAACATAAACATCCCCATTGGAGTACTCAATAGTCTCAACATCCTGACCATGAGAAACATTGGCTAGTGCGATTAAAAGGAACGCTGTAGTGATTAGTTTTTTCACGATTTATCCTGGGCATTCAACTGTTTTATTGGCTTCCAAATAGCTGAGAAAACCTTGTGATGCTCTGCCTTGAATAAGGTTGCGAAGGTAACAGTTGTTATACATTCTCATTATTAGATCAGATGTATACTCAAAGGTATCTTCTGGAATCATTCCTAAGTTGTATTGTTGCCAAGCATTTTGAAGGCTCACAACTCTAAACCTTATTATCTGGTCATATACAAGCCGCTCTTCCTCATTTGAAAAATCGATAATTTCATTACCTTCACTTACTTGACTTAAGTCAAAAAATTGAAGTGCTACTGTATTCCCTTCTAACGGAACCATGATGTAAGACATCAATGAATCATTTCGAGCTTGCACTTGACCAGCAATAGCTATTCTTTGAGATTGCTGCATTTCCAATCCGACAAACACCAGGCCGCCCAATAATGCAATCATCCCAAATAATTGAAGCCAAGTATCAAAGCTGACTGTAACTCTTTGCATCAGTTAATTACCTCTTTCTGTAGTGAAGATAATATATCTCTGGCAATCCTAAAAGAAAGCTGGCTAACAACATGAACACGAACCAATTAAAGCCATCAGACTTAGCTGCTTTCCAACATGCCTTAAGAAGGCTGCAGTGATTAGTTTGTTAATTGGTCTAACTGTGCAATTAGTAGAAGAGATAAACAGATATTATAGCCTTCTGGTTAACACTACC